>Ga0116178_10001087_pt1 | contig 22884 bp, 18 predicted proteins | sample AD_STIC12_MetaG_FD_89880 | JGI IMG/M metagenome (GOLD analysis project Ga0116178, IMG submission 89880) | Active sludge microbial communities of municipal wastewater-treating anaerobic digesters from USA - AD_STIC12_MetaG | ecosystem: Engineered > Bioreactor > Anaerobic > Digestate | place: USA... | reverse complement strand
TGGCTAATTTTAGTAATAATAATTTTTTTAGCAAGGATACTATTGGAAGTTATAGTCAGCCACAGATTAGTGCTTTAAACAAAAAAGATAATTTTTTATATAAACAAATTGATAATAAAAAAGTTAAATTATTATTAATTAAACAAAATGCTAGAACAGGAGAAAATAAATATTATTTGAATAGGTCAGAAATTTTATCAGATTATTTTTCCGTTCTTGAACCTAAGGCTGTCGGTGCTGGGGCTGGGGTTATTAAATTATTTTTTGAAGAGGTAAATAGAAAACAAGCATATAATCGGCCTTTTTTAAATATTTCTTTAGTTGGTATTTTAGAACAGCAAACAGTCGGGGCCGTTGTGCCCTTAGGTGGCAAAATTAAAGATAGGACCTCTGATGCCTTAAAACAAGTTGTGGACAGCGCTAAAACCTTAATTTATGATATTTCTAACTTAAAAAATGTTGGCCAGTTTGCCAGTGATCTATGGAAAGTTAATGCGGCTTTAGCCCAAGACTTGCAGGACCTAAATTCTATTAAAAGTAATTTAGCTCTAACGCCACTTAAGGCAGCAGAACAGGCTGGGGAAGCCATAACTGATGCTTATGGAGAATCTCAAATGACTTCTGGCGAAGTATATCAGCTCCTAAAACAGTTAGATTCCAATGGTGGTGGGTTAACAACGCCAGTAGCCCCTTCAACTGTTCCTAAAACAGTGGCGCCAGAATTAGTTCTGGCTCCAGAAGTTAAATTAGATGATATTTTATTTTTAAACGAGACAACTAATGCTTTCGTCAACGGTAATTTAGTTAGTTCTTCTCCCGTTTTTATTTCTAATGGCGGAGGTTCTTTTAGTGGTGGAGTTAGTTCCGAAATATCTTTAGCTGCATCTAATAATAACGAAGACAATTCTAATGTTGAAAATAATGAAAACAATTCTAGTAATGCTTCGTCTACGCCAGAAGTTGACCCTGATTCTTCTATCACCACTTCATCTACTTTAGAAAATACCGAAGATGGGGACAGTAATACTTCTTCTACTGTTACTTCTACAATTGAGATTATTCCCGATGTAACTACTTCTAGTACTTCTTCTACTATTGATTGGGTGGATCCCGACCTTAATACCACCAGTACAACCTCGACTACTGAAGGAGAAACGGAAATCGTTACTTCTACACCGGAAAATGAACCAGCGCCTTTGGCTACTAATGGTTTGGTGGTTATTAATGAAATTGCCTGGGGTGGAACTCAGGCTGCAACCAATGATGAATGGTTAGAGTTGTATAATGCGGCTGATTTTGACATTGATCTATCCAGTTGGACATTAACAGATGGTAATGATTTGGAAGTTGTTTTTGCTACTTCTACCGTCATTGCTCGTGGTCAATATTTTTTATTGGAACGCACGAGTGATAATACTATTAGCACCAAAACGGCGGACTTAGTTTATGTTGGTTCGTTACGGGATGGAGGTGAGAAATTAATTTTAAAAAATGGTGCCGGACAAGTAGTAGACGAGGTTAATTGTTTAGCCAAGTGGCTAGCCGGACGCAATATTTATGACAAAGAAACTATGGAGCGCAAAAGTGCCAGCCTTTCTGGCAGCGATCCACTTAATTGGCAAAATACCCCGATGGCTGTTTGGCAGGGAAAAGACGCTAATAATTTGCCTGTTGCCGGCACACCCGGTTCGGCTAATTCACCAGTTATTTATTTGACCGGTGAACTGTCGGCTGATCGAGTTTTGTCTTCCGGCAGATATATTCTTGGTAATTTAATAATTCCAGTAGGTAAAAAATTGGAAATTAGTGAGGGGGTTACAATTATTGGTGGTTTAGCTTCTAATTTAAAAGTTTTTGGCCAACTCATCACTAATGGATCCACTGAGAATCCCGTTATCTTTACTGCTTACAAAGACTCGAGTGTGAGTGGTAGTTTTTACAAACAGGATGCTAATTGGGGTTATATTCAAATTTTATCTGGTGGACAAGGCGAATTTAAAAATACGCAATTTAATTATGGTAACAGTAAATGGGATAGTTCTCGCCCCAAAGGTTTGTTGTACGCAGAAAATAGTAATTTAATTTTAGGGGCGGTGGTGTTTGATAAAAATTTAAATGAGAAACCGCGTGGTGATTGGCCATTAGTCAATTCTGTTAATGCGGTTTTGGAAATTAAATATAGCCAGTTTTTGGATAGTCCTAAGGGATTGGTGATAAAAAACGGTAGTTTAAACTTATTAGGTAACACTTTTGATGGACTGGGTTTATCGGCTTTAGAAGCAGAAGATGGAGGAGATTTTATAATAGAAAATAATACTTTTAAAAATTTAGGTTGGGAATATTTAAATCGGGAATATTGGGAAATGCCCCAGCCTTTAATTTCCCCGGTATATTTTAAGAATTTTTTGCCTAAAGAGATTAAAACTAATGTTTATGAAAATAACATTTTAAATTCTTGGGAAATTTTTGGTCGGTTGGGAACTAGCGGTCAGATTGATACTTTAGGGGAAGCACCAGCTATCATGGGAACTTTGGAAATACCCGCGGGAATCAATTTAGAAGTTAAAGCTGGCAGTATAATTAAAATGGTTTTTGGTTCCAGTTTAAGAGTCTACGGGTCTTTAATTAGCCGTGGTACCCCTGACGGCAATCAAGTTATCTTTACTTCTATTCATGATGACGAATACGGTGAAGATTTAGATTTGGGTCAGCCATTAGAAATTCAAACAGAAGGTAATGAGTGGTCACAAATTTTAATTCAGTCTGGGGAGGCTTCGGTTTTAGATGATACTTGGGTGCGCTACGCGAATGGTGTTACTGCTGCGGAAACAGCCGGTTCAGTTTTTGTGGGTGGTTTGGCTGGTAATAATGAAGGTTCGGCTGCGCCTTTTGCGGCTCATAATTTAACCATAGAATATTCTAGAGTACCAAGTGTTGCCTTACACTTAAAAGATGCTTACGGCGTAATTATTGATGGTTGTTTATTAAAAAATTATAGCAAACGAGTGTTTGATCTTAATGGTTACACCGACGGAACCGGGATTTGGGTTAACGGTGGCAACCCTAAAATTTCTAATTGTGTGATTGATACATTTAATTTTGGTGTTCGTTTAAAACCAGAATCAACACCGGAGTTATCCAACATTGAATATTTTAATGTTGATTTTCCTCTCGGCCCTTAAAAATTGTTTTTTGCCAGAAGATTTTGCTATAATAAAGGCTTAGATGTTCTTATTATCAAACAAAATATGAAGGAAAAATATTTACGCTGGGCGATTAAGTTTTTAGTTTATGCTTCTTTTTTAACTCCGTTAATAGTGATGGGTGATACTTTTGTTTTTCCTTTTGTTTTTCCCAAAGCAATTTATTTTAGAATTTTAGTAGAACTGATGTTGGGATTGTATATTTTGTTATGTTTTATCAATAAAGAGTATCTTCCTAAATTAACTCCAGTAGTTATTAGCGTTTTAGTTTGGCTAGTAGCTTTATTTTTAGCCTCTCTTTTGGGTACCGATTTTATTCGCAGCTTTTGGGGTAATTATGAAAGAATGAGTGGTTGGTTTACTTTAGCCCATTTTGCAGTTTATTTTTTGGTCATCACCTCGGTTTTTAAGACTTGGAATAGCTTAAAGTGGCTTTTGCGAGGCTTGCTACCGTTTAGTTTGTTAGTGGGCTTAACTGGCGTCAGTTTTTTATTGTCTGATAAATCCATTATGAAGATTGGCGGTGGCGGCAGCTTAGGCAATCAGATTTATTTGGCTAACTACATGTTATTTTTTGTTTTTATCGCTTGGTATTTATTTAGAACAGAACAAAAATTAATTTGTCGGATTCTATCTTCATCCTGCCTGGTTATTCGTATTGCCATTATGATCTACAATGGCAAACGAGGTCCTTTTGTTGGCTTATTGGCAGGAATTTTTGTCGCCGCTTTGTTGTATAGCTTGTTTAGTAAAGTTAAAAAATGGAAAGTTATTGGGTTAAGTGTTTTAGGTGGGTTGATTATTTGTGGCAGTTTGGTAATGTTTTTTCGTCAAACAGAATTTGTGGGAAAAATTCCAGCCATTGGCTCAATTGCTAAAACCGAGATCAATTCTGGTACGGCCGAAACTCGCTTGATTGCTTGGCAAATTGCTTGGCAGGCTTTTAAAGCCCGGCCGATCTTTGGTTGGGGAGTAGAGAATTTTTATTACGCTTTTAATCAGTATTATAACCCCAAATCTTTAGAGCATGGTTATTATGAAACTTGGTTTGATCGAAGCCATAATATTTTTATGGATTATTTATCAACTACCGGTTTGATTGGTTTTATCAGTTACGTTGGAATTTTTGCGGTTTGTGGTTGGGTACTGGTAAAAAAATTTAAACGCCAAGAATTTCAATTGGATGAATTAGTTTTTTTCTCTGTTTTTTTAATTGGTTATGCCGTGCAGAATTTTTTTGTCTTTGATCATCTTAGTTCTTACCTGGTTTTCTTTTTGGTTTTGGCTTTATTAAATTTTTCTCCATCCGAGTCTCAAAAATTTTTAGAAAAGAATCGGGTGAAAAAAGATAGTGAAGAACATTTGCCGATTATAGTGGTTATTTTAGTAACAGTTGGAACAATTTTTTTGGTTTATCAAACTAATCTTTTGCCAGCTAAAGCTAATCAAGCAGATTTTGAATCTCAAGTTTTAATGCAGAAAGATTTTTCTGCTGGCTTGTCTAAGATGGAAAAAACTCTTACTCTCAATCCTTATTATTTGGTTGATATTCGTAATGATTTTGCCAGAGCGGTAATTGCTCAATCACAAAATACCTCGGTAATTAAAACAGCGGAATTTAAAGAAGCGGCCGAATTGGTTATTAAAGAATTAAAAAAGACCACCCAAGTTCATCCTTTAGAGTTGCAATCCATGATCACCTTGAGTCAGTATTATGGCTTATTTGGAGATTTGGATAAGGCTGAACAGACGTTAAAACAAGCCTTGGAATTAAGCCCTAAGCGGCAACAGCTTATTTATCTTTTAGTGAGAATTAAGGTTATGAAAAAAGATTATTCTGGAGCCATTGAATTATTGAATCAGGCAATTAAAGATGATGCTAAAATTCCGGATAATTATTGGTATTTATCGTTGATTTATATTGATTTAGGCGAACAGGCAAATTCTTACGACAATTTAAAATTGGCCGTGCAGTATAATAAGAGTTTTATTACTTCAGAATTAATTTTGGCAGGTAAAATTGCCAAACAAAACAAAGATTGGCTTTTGGCTCAAGAATTGTTAGAAAAGGCTTTGGTCGATAATCAAAATAATGTTTCAGTATTATCTAATCTATCAGAGGTTTATAATCAATTAGGGGATAAGGATAAGGCTCAGGAAATGTTAGATCGGGCAATCTTAAATAGTCCTAAAAGTTCGTCGACCGTTTCTTCTACACGTTCTTAAAAAAATTCCCGGAAAAACCGGGAATTTTTAGTAAAGAGAAGAAGTGCGTTTAATAATTTCTGGTAAGTCGTACTTAGTAACCGCTTGGTGTGCTTTCTCAGCTAGATTTTTAGCTTGAACAGAATTTTGAATTAAGATTTTTATGGCTGTTGCTAAATCAGTTGGATTATTTAGTTCAACAAATAAAGCACTTTCTTGATTTTTAAGAATTTCGGGAATAGCCCCAACCGCCGTGGTGATGATGGGGAGCTGAGCGGCCATCGCTTCTAAGATTGCAAAAGGAAAACCTTCTTTAGTGGAACAAAGAGTAAATAGATCGAAAACCTTAAGATACTGTTGGGCGTTAACTAAGGTACCAATTAAAAAAATATTTTTTTCTAGTTGTAAATCCAAAATCTTGGTTTGGAGATATTTTTTTTCTGGTCCGTCACCAATAATTACTACTTTTAAATTAGAAAGGTCCTTGATTTTAGCCAAAGCCTCAATTAGGGTATCTAGTTTTTTGGTTGGGTATAAATTAGCAATTGTGCCGATTAGGGTATCAGTTGGTTGGAGGTTGTTTTGAGTTAGGGCGTTGATTTTTTCCCAAGCAATTTTTTTATCAAGAAAGAAAATATTGGATAAATCAAGGCCGTTAGGGATGACAGAGATTTTATCAGATGTGGCAATTTTATTTTTTAAAGCAATAACTTTTTCTTTTTCTGATAAAACAATGGTGTGGTGTCTTAGTTTGCCGGACAATCTTTCTAAGAATAAAAATAATTGGCGTTTAAGCGGGGAGAGGGATTCTTCGAAAACCCAACCATGAGCGGTATAAATGATTTTAGGAGTTTTTTTAAACCAACCGGCTAAAGACCCAACCACCCCGGCTTTGGTGCTGTTAAGATGTAGAACATCAAAATTATTGTTTTTAATAAAATGGCCAATTTCTTTGACAGCCAGGTAGTCTTGAAAAAGGCCAATTTTTCTTTTAAGGTGGTTAAAAATAACCGTTTTAATGTTCTGGTTTTGAAGTTGTTTAACTAATTCTTGGGAATGACCGTCAGGCCCAATACCAACCGTAACATCAAAAACATCCTTTAAATTAGACGCTAAATTAAAGACATATTTTTGCGCGCCGCCCCATTCGGCTTGGGTAACTAAATAGAGAATTTTTTTCTTTTTTTCGACCATAATTAAATTGACTTTTGGGTCAATTTTGAGTATACTAAAAAAAGATTTTTTTCGCAAGAAAAAGCTAAATTTTTACATTTTAATATGGCCAAAAAAGGCAAAACAATTTTAGTAACTGGGGGCGCGGGATTTATCGGCTCACATTTATGTGAAGAATTATTAAAGCGGGGGAATAAGGTAGTCTGTTTAGATAATCTTTTTACAGGATCTAAGGAAAATATTAAACCTCTGTTAAAGAATAAAAATTTTAAATTTATTCAGCAAGATATCATCAATCCTTTTTATCTTAAGGAGCGGATTGATCAGGTTTACAATTTGGCTTGTCCTGCTTCGCCAGTACATTATCAAGTTAATGCAATTCGTACAATTAAGGCCAATACTGTTGGAGTGATTAATGTTTTGGGTTTTGCCAAAGTGCATCAGGCTAGGATTTTGCAGGCTTCTACTTCCGAAGTTTATGGCGATCCGATTGAACATCCCCAAACCGAGAGCTATCGTGGCAATGTTTCTACTATTGGTCCTCGCGCTTGTTACGATGAAGGAAAGCGAGTAGCCGAAACTTTAATGTTCGATTATCATCGTAAATGGGGTTTAGAAATCAAGGTGGTAAGAATTTTTAATACCTATGGTCCTAAGATGGCGGCTAATGATGGTCGGGTGGTTAGCAATTTTATTATTCAAGCCTTAACCAATCAACCGATCACGATTTATGGTTCGGGTAAACAAACTCGCAGTTTTTGTTTTGTGGATGACTTGGTTGAGGGTTTAATTAAGATGATGAATAGTTCAAAAAATTTCACTGGGCCGGTAAATTTAGGCAACCCTGGGGAGTTTACTATGATGGAATTAGCTGAAAAGGTTATTCGTTTGACTGGTTCGCAATCAAAAATTGTTTTTAAAAAGTTGCCCCAAGATGATCCGCGACAACGTAAGCCAGATATTAGTTTAGCTAAAAGTAAATTAAAGTGGCAACCTAAGATTAACTTGGATTCCGGTTTGAAAAAAACTGTTCAATATTTTTCTGAAACTATTTAATTATGTTTAAAGATTTGATAACCGAATTGCGTCCGCGGCAATGGATTAAAAATTTTTTTGTTTTTGCTCCATTAATTTTTGCCAAGAAATTTTTTGATTTAGATTCTTTGGAAAATTCTTTAGCTGCCTTCTTTTGTTTTTGCGCAGTGTCCAGTGGAGTTTATTTGATTAATGATCTGGTTGATTTAGAGGCGGATCAAAAACATCCTCTTAAAAAAAATCGTCCTTTAGCCGCCGGTAAAATTAAAACAAGCACAGCTATTTTTTCGGCTATTTTATTTTTAATTTTAGGTATTGGTGGAGGATTTTTTATCAATCTAAATTTTGGGTTAGCTGTGCTCAGTTACCTAGTTCTTAATTTAGGCTATTCTTGGTATTTTAAGAAAAAAGTAATTTGGGATGTTATTTTTCCGGCTCTTGGTTTCGTTATTAGAGTAATTGCCGGGGCCGTGGCCATTAAGGTGGTTTTTTCTTCTTGGTTGTTATTGTGTACTTTTTTTCTGACGCTTTTTTTGGCGATCGGTAAAAGAAAAAATGAATTTTTAAATGTTAGTGGTAATAGCACCCGTGGAGTTTTGGCTTCTTATTCTTTATCTTTGTTAGATCAAATGTCAGTTGTGGTGTTACCTTCCACTTTGATTACTTATGCCCTATATACTTTTAGTTCTGGTCATAGTGTATGGCTAATTGGCACTATTCCTTTTGTGTTGTATGGGCTGTTTCGATATTTATTAATTGTGGATCGCAAACAAGAGAGCGATGACGGACCAACTGATGATTTATTAATGGACCGGCCCTTGCAGATTACGGTTTTGGCTTGGGTGATGGTTGTCTTAATTATTTTAATTAAGTTGTAGTTATGATTTATTTAATTTTTATTTTAGCTATTGTTTTGAATGCTGCAGCTAATATTTTAATTAAATTAGGAATGCGAGGTGGCGGAGTTGTTAATTTTAATCAGCTGGGAGCCACCTTTGTTAATTTAATAACTAATTTTTATTTTTTAGGTGGCTTGGTTAGTTTTGGTTTGGCTTTAGTTTTTTATAGTTTTGTGTTGCAGAAAATAAATTTGAGTGTGGCGTATCCTATAATGACCAGTGTTGGTTTTGTCTTTGTTATGTTGGTTTCAATTTTGTTTTTGAAAGAGTCTTTGACGATTTGGCAAATGTTGGGGATTTTATTGATCGCGGCCGGAGTCTGGTTGGTGGCCGCAAAATAAATTATGGAAAAAAATAATTTTAAAAAAATGAAGATTTTAGTTGCGACAGGAATTTATCCTCCAGATATTGGCGGTCCGGCAACTTACAGCAAACTTTTGAATGATGAATTACCTAAGCGCGGTTTCGAAGTTAAAATTTTAAGTTTTGGCGAGGTAAGAAACAAACCTAAAATCATTAGGCATTTTTGTTATTTTTTAAAAATAATTAAAAGAGGGAGAGATGTTGATGTAATTTATGCTCAAGATCCAGTCAGTGTGGGGTTGCCGGTTTTAATTGCCACTTTCTTTTTAAGAAAAAAATTTTTAATTAGAGTGGCCGGTGATTATGCTTGGGAGCAGAGTGCCCAAAGGTTTGGGGTTAAAGATGATATTGATTTGTTCCAAAATAAAAAATATAGCTTTTCAGTAGAATTATTAAGAAGTATTCAAAAATTAGTTGTTAATGGGGCTGATTTAGTAATCACACCTAGTGTTTATTTCAAAAATTTAGTTAGTTGTTGGTGCAATAATCCTCAAAAAGTAATAACTATTTATAATGGTATAAAATTAGTTAGTTTAGCTAAAGAAGACTCTAAGGAAAATTTAATTATAACAGCCGGTCGTTTGGTTCCGTGGAAGGGTTTTGATTTTTTAATTGATTTGATGGTAGATTTACCCAATTGGCAATTAATTATAGTTGGCGATGGTCCAGATTATGATAGGTTAAGCTTGTTGATTAAAGAAAAAAAATTATTAGACAGAGTTGTTCTAAAAGGTTCCTTACCTAGAGAACAATTATTAATTTTATTATCTAAGGCTAAACTGTTTATTTTAAATACCACCTTTGAAAGCTTTTCTTTTCAGGTTGTTGAAGCCATGTTTGCCGAAGTGCCAGTAATTACTACTAAAGTTGGCAACTTAGCTGAAATAGTTGAGCCCAATGAAGAGGGGATTTTAGTTGAACCTAATAATAAGAAGGAATTTTTACAAGCCATCAAGAAAATAACTGAGGACGAAAATTTTAGAATAAAAATTATTACTCAAGCAAAAAAGAAGGCAGAAAAATTTTCGATTGAAAATACGGTTAATAATTTAGTAGAAGTTTTGCAAAAATTATAGTTTATGAAAGTTATTTTTATAGGTACAGATCGAAATATTTTTAAAAGTAGCTCCGCTGTTCAAAGGCGTTTTTTAGATTATGGAAAATTATTTGAAGAAGTTCATTTAATTGTATTATCTGCTAAAAAAGATGAAAATAAAGAATTTAATTTAGCTTCTAATATTTTTGTTTATCCCACTAATCATTTATTTAAAATTACCTATCTTTGGTCTATATATAAAATAACTAAAAGAATCATAAAAAAAATCGGTAGAGAGGCAATCGTTTCCAGTCAAGATCCTTTTGAAACAGGTTTGGCTGCCTGGTTGGTGAAAAAGATTTTTAAGTTATCTTTACAAATACAAATTCATACCGATATTTTGAGTCCTTATTTTATTAAAGAATTTTGGATAAATCATTTGAGAGTTTATTGGGCAAAATTTTTAATCTTTCAAGCTGATCGTGTCAGAGTCGTTTCTTTTAGGATTTTAAAATCCCTATCGATTCCGTTCACTGCTATTTCTAAATTTATAGTTTTACCAATTTATGTCGAAAATAATTGTTTAAAAGAATCTACTCCCTCGGTTAATTTACATTATAAATATCCCCAATTTGATAAGATAATTTTAATGGCCTCACGTTTAACTAAGGAGAAAAATATTATTTTAGCTTTGGAAGCTTTTAATGAATTAATTAAAAAGTATCCTAAATTAGGTTTGGTAGTAGTTGGTTCTGGACCGGAGGAAAATAAAATTAAAGAAAAAATTAAAAAAGATAAATTAGTTGATTCGGTAATTGTAGAAAAATGGTCAGATAATCTAACCGACTATTATAAAACAGCGGATATATTTGTGTTAACCTCCAATTATGAAGGATATTGTCGAACAGTTATAGAGGCCATGATTTGTGGGTTGCCAATTGTAATGACAGATGTTGGCTTGGCTAATGAAATTATAATTGATAATAAAAATGGTCTGATCGTGCCAGTGGGTGATTCCAAAACCTTAAGCAGCGCTATAAGCAGACTCTTATACGATACTTCATTAAGAGAATCATTTATTAAAAAATCAGAAGAAACCCTTAGACAATTAATGACTAAAGAAAAATATTTAGAATTATTTAAACAATCTTTTATTATTTAAAATATGGATAAAAACACCGGTGATTTGAGTAATACATACGTTAAGGATTACTATAATAGCAGTATTAGTCAATTAGATGGGGGGTACTGTGAAGAGCGCTGGTTTAGCTCTGAGGCTGCTAAATTAGATTATAAACAGACCGAATACGTTATACAGGATTATTTAAAAAAAAAACAATTTAATTCAGCGTTAGAAATTGGTCCTGGGGATGGAGTTTGGACAAGGTATTTTTTGTCCCACATTAAGACTCTGGACCTAGTGGAGCAGTCAGAAGAAATGCTTAAGAGAGCGCAAAAAAGAATAGGTGAGGCCAATAATATTAAGTTTAATAATACCGATTTTTTGGAGTATCAAAGCGCAAAAGAATATGATGTTTTGTTTGCTATTAGATGTTTTGAATATTTTAATGATAAAGATAAATTTTTAAAGAAAGTTTATTCTTTGCTAAAAAATAATGGCGAGGCTGCAATTGTTACTAAAAATTCTAAATACGTATCCTTACGTGGAAGAACTAAAAAATTATTGCACAGCGGGCAATTATCTAAACGAGAAATGGTTGATCTGATTAAAAAAAATAATTTCGAAGTATTAGCCGTTCATCCGGCAACATTTAGATGGTCGGCAAAAAATTCATTCTTTAGATTTTTTTTCTCGACACTCCATCGTTTGGTAGTATCTATTGAAAATAAATTTAAAATAAGTTTGCCAAATTCTTGGATGTCCGAGAGTTTTATTTATATTTTTAGAAAAAAATGAAAATAGAATTGTTTGGTCTTCCTGGCTCAGGAAAATCAACTCTAGCCAAAAAACTTAAAGAACAAAATTATGTTTTTCCCAAACGTAGCTTATTTTATTTTATAATACGGCATTTTTGTGTTTGTTTTTTTTGGGTTAAAGAAGTTATAAAAGAAACTTTAAAAACCAAAACTTATTCTTTATGGAGATTTAAACTAGCTATTGTTTTTGATACTTTTGCTAGAATTGGTTATGCAGAAATTAATAAAAGACAAAATATAATTATTGATGAAGGTTTATTCCAAAGAATTTTCACTGTCTATGAACACAATTTAAATCCTAGTCAAATCAAGAAAATTTTTAATCATATTATTTGGCCAGAGAAAATAATAATCGTTGATTCAGCTCAGAATTTGTTTAAAAGATATTCTGATCAGGACAACCCTCGGGTTAAATTAGGGGAAAAATATTTACAAAATTGGTTTTTGGTTTTGCAGCACAATTATTCAGTTATTTTAGATGTTCTTAAGATGACTTCGGGAAATAAATTTTATTTTAAAGATGGAGGATTAGAAGATCTCCTGTATTTTTTACAAAAGAAAAATATTTTGATTATAACTCAGGCGGTAAATTTGACAAATCCCATTTTAGGATTTTTCCATGGTTGGATAAGACAAATTGTTAAATATTATAATCAGGTTACCGTAATTTGTTTGGAAAAGGGAAAAAATACTTTACCAGAAGACGTTAAAATTTTATCCCTGGGTAAGGAATTAGGTTTTTCACGGTTTAAATATATCTTAAATTTTTATAAGTATATTTGGCAGGAACGCCGCCGTTATGATTTAGTTTTGGTTCACATGAATCAAGAATATATTATTTTAGGGGGTTTATTTTGGAAATGTTGGTCTAAAAAAGTTCTTTTGTGGCGAAATCATCCTAGGGGAAATTTATTAACAAAGTTAGCTATTCTTTTATCTCATAAAGTTTTTTGCACCTCTCCCTTTTCTTTTACAGCTAAGTTTATTAAGACTCAATTGATGCCAGTAGGCATCGACACTGATTTTTTTATAAAAAAGAACGAAGTCGAGAAAAAAAATAATTCCATTTTGTTTTTAAGCAGAATATCGCCTATTAAAAAACCAGAGTTACTTGTTGAATCCCTTTTTTTGCTTAAAAAGAAAGGATTATTTTTTTCTTCTTTATTTGTAGGCGACCCCGTGTCTAGCGACGAGGATTTTTATAACGATTTAAAAAATCAGGTCAAAAATTATAATTTAGATGATTTTGTTAAATTTATTGGTGGCGTAAAAAATAATGAAACGGTTGATTTGTATAATCAATTTCAAATTTTTGTTAACCTGACTCCCACCGGAAGCCTAGATAAAACTATTTTTGAAGCCATGTCCTGTCAGACTTTAATATTAACTTCTAATAAATCCCTTTTAGGGAAGATAGATAATCAGTTAATTTTTGAAGAAGGAAATGTTAATGATTTAGCAGCTAAATTACAATTACTTTTAAATTTATCAGAACAAAGGAAAAAACAGTTAGGGGAGGAATTAAGAAATTATGTTATTAAAGAACATTCTTTAAATCTTTTAATAAAAAAGATTGCCCAAGTTAGTTATGAATAAATTTTTTAAGAAAATATTTTTTTTCATTTTAGGTGTTGGCAAAATCAAATTAACCAAGGGGGCTAGTATTTTAATGTATCACTCCGTGGGTGAAAATCAAGCCTTTTTTACTGTTAGTGTCAAAAATTTTTCCAAACAGATGGCTTATCTTAAATCCAGTAAACGAATAGTTGTTAAATTAACTGATTTAGTAGAAAAGATTATCAAAAAAGAAAATATTAGTGGTTATGTTTGTTTAACTTTTGATGACGGTTATCTGGATAACTTGACCCATGCCCTGCCTATTTTAAAAAAATATAATTTCCCCGCCACTATTTTTGTTGCTACTAATTTTATAGGCGGTCAGATGTGTAATTCGGAAAATAGATCTCTTCCTATTATCTCTAGTGAAGAAATTAAAATTAATGTTTCTTCTCAGTTAGAATTTCTTCCACACACTAGTAATCATAAATTATTAAATTTATTAAAATCAGAAGACTATAATGATGAATTATTATCTTCTAGATTAAAAATTGAAGAATTAACTGGTCAAAAAGGTGAAATCTTGGCTTATCCTAAGGGGTTGTATTCTAAATCAATTATTGAGTATTTAAAATCAAACCAGTGGCGTGGTGCTGTTACTGTTCAACCGGGTTTAGTTGAATTGAAAGATAATTTATTTGAACTAAAAAGAAATGCCGTTGTTTCTAGCACCTCTTTAAGCGAGTTTAAAATAAAAGTTTCCGATAGATTAAAATTTTATTTAAAATTTAAAACATGTCTAAAGTATTTTTTTTCTTAAAACAAATTTTAGAAAACAAGACCATTTATAGAATTTTTTTAAATTGGAATATTTTTTGTGATTGTGCTTGTTTGAGCGGGGAAGTTGTTGATTTAGCTGGTGGTGGAGAGGCCAGTTATTATAAATTTTTAAATAAAAATATAAAAATAACTAAAACAAATTATTTTCTTGGCAAAAATATTGATCAGGTTATAAATTTAAATCAGAAGTTTATTTTTGCTGATAATTCCAAAAGTAATGTTATTTTTTTTAACGCGATTTATATTTTAGAAGATGTTGAATTTACTCTAAGAGAAATATATAGAATTTTAAAACCTGGCGGCTTGTTTTTTATTTCCTCGCCTTTTATTGCCAATGAAATGCCCGAGCCTCATGATTTTTGTCGATTAAGTTATGAGGGCTTAGAAAAACAGCTTAAAAAAGTTGGTTTTTCAGATATAAAAATTAAAAGATTGGGGGAAAGATTCACCTCGGCTGTCTATTTATTAGAACCATTTCTAAGATTAAGATTTGTTAAGTTAATAATTTATCCTTTGGCTATGTTATGTGATAGATTGATTCCTAAAAAAATTATTAATAAATTACCCTGCACCCTTAGGATATTTTTGTATTATAAAAAAATAATATGAATAATAAAAAGAAAATTTTATTTCTAATTTTAGGTTTGCCTAGGGGTGGAGCAGAACGAGTAGTAGTTGACCAGATAAATTTATTAGACAGGAATCTTTTTGTCCCTTATTTGTGTTTGTTAAATAATAATTTAAAGAATGATTTTTTATCGGAAGTCGCTTTGGGAGATGAATATAAAAAAATACTGCCGTTTAGGAATCTTTTTGATTGGCAAGCCTGGAAAAGAATAATTACTTGGATCAAACAAGAAAATTTCGATGTCATTTATACGCATTTATTCTTTGCTAATTTAGTGGGACGTTTAGCGGGAAAAATTGTTGGAATAAAAAAAATTATTGTCGTTGAACATAATGTTTACCTTAAACGGAATTTTATAGAAAGATTGACTAACAAATTTTTATCTTTGGCGACCAATAAAATTATTGCCGTTTCTAGTTCAGTCAAAGATTATTTAGTTGGAGTAGAAAAATTAAATTCCCAAAAAATTGAAGTTATTTATAATGGAATAGATTTGGATAAATATGTTTTTGATAAAGAAAAGAGAGAAAAACTGAGAACCTTTTTTGGATTATCAGAAACAGATTTTGTGGTTTTAAGCGTCGGTAGAATTAGCAAACAAAAAAATTATTCTCTCTTATTGAATATTGCTGATGAGCTAAATAATTGTAACCATGAATCAGTTTATTTTTTTATAGCGGGGGATAATTCCAATTTTTTAGGTAAACAGCTGTCAGACAATGTTAGGACAATGAATTTACTAAATCACGTTTTTTTCTTGGGTCCGCGAGATGATATTGCCGATTTATTAAGTTTTGCAGATGTTTTTTTAATGACTTCTGATTGGGAAGGTTTAAGTATTGCTTTAATTGAGGCGATGGCTACAGGTTTGCCAGTGGTAGTAAAAAATATTCCTTCATTAGAAGAAATGACCGGTTTAAATAATCAATTTGGGTTAATTGCCGAGAATAAAAAAGATTTTGTTGAAAAAATAATAAAGCTAAAAAAAGATGTAGATTCTTTTGAATATTATAAACAAAAATCTTTAGACAGGTCTAAAGATTTTTCTATTGAAAATAATGTTAAAAAAATAGAGAACCTTTTTCTAGATATTTAAATATGTAGACCCTCTAAAATTCTTTGTGATGCCTTACCATCGTCAAATTCGTAAAGATTACTTTTAATTAAAAGCCTTCGGTTTCTTTGGGGGTCTTTTTTAAAATTAGCCAGATTCATTAATAGTTCAGAAAAATTTTTACTATGTATCCCTGGGCTATTTATTATAAAATCATTATGTAAACCCATTTCCTTACTATATTTTTCCAGATCATAAGTGAAGAAAATGATAGGTTTATCCAATAAAAGAAAATCAATATAAAGAGAAGAGTAGTCAGTTATTAGTAAATTAAAATTTTTCAGCAAAGGATAAAAATCATATCCTGGTTTCACAAAAAAAATATTTTTTAAATTTTTTTGTACAGCATAATTTTTAACAGCAAATTTTGGGTGTAATTGAATAAAAAGATAATAATTTTTTTCCCTCAATAAATCATCTGTTTTTTTAAAATCCCATTGGTCTAAAGGGTTACTTCCATCAGGCCGAAAGGTTGGTGCATAAAGAATTTTTTCTCCATCATTATTTTTTACTTTATTTTCCATGTCAGAGTTTAAATCTATGTTTTTTCCCGGTAGATCAATAAAAAAAATATCGTTGCGCGGTAAGCCAGTAATTAAAACATTTTTCTCGTCAATTTTAAAAGTAGAGGACATCAGTTTAGCTGTTATTTTTGAAGTGGCTATGGTTTTAAAAAATTTAGTGAATAAATTAGGAAAAAGTAATTTGTTGTATTTTTTAATACTATAAGGGCTATCAAAACCAGACTTTTTTAAACCCTTGCCATGCCACAATTGGATGATTTTGCTGTTTCCTGAATAACGCCAATTTTTTAAATTTAGCAAAGCATCAACAAATGTGTAGTTGGCGCGTAAAGAATAATAAATTCCTCGCAGGCTGTTTATGGGGTATGAGGTTAATCCTTCCTTGTCCAAAATTTTAGAAATTTTTTTGTCTTGTCCAATCCAAATTATTTTTTTGTCTTGTCGGTATTTATAGCAATACAAAAAAAGATATTTGGAATTATCGGCAAAAATTTCTCGTTCTTTATTTTTATGCCAGCCAATAAAAATCCAAACTCTTTTGTCTTTAGGCACTAAAAAAGATAAACCATATATCAACCAACTTAAAATTAAGTTTAGTAGCGTTATTACTTTTTTCATAATTTACCCCAAAGTTCTTGAGCATTTTTGTAATCTTGGACGGTGTCAATTTCTATGGCTGGCCACTGGGTGACATCCAAAATATGCATTTTTTTGTTAAATTTATTGATAGTGAGATTAATTGCGTCAGCGGCAAATTTTTTATTTTCTTTTTCAGAGATAAATAAGTCCAGTGATTTAACTAAATCAGGATTAAATTTTTTTCCCAGTTTAGTTACGCCAATAAATTCTCCATAACTCTCTTTTTCTTTTAAATCTTTGCCCATCTCTACAATTAAAGACTTATTTTTAATTTTTACTTTTACCTCTTCTTCGTCCCAAGGAGTTCTTTGAATGGCTGTTATCGAATCTTTTTTTGATTTTATTATTTGTTCAATTATTCTGGGATGGAAAAATGAATCTGAATTTAGATAGATAACAGCATTATTCAAATGATTTTTTGCTAACCATAAAGAATAGGCGGCGTTGGTGGTTTCGAATTGATTGTTTATAATGAATTCGAAATTAATAGAAGGATGTTTTTGTGAAACGTAATCAGTCAATTTTTTTGATTGAAATCCAACTACTAAAATAATATTTTTTATACCATTCTGTTTAAGACAATTTATTTGGTGGTCTATAATGGTTGTACCGCTTATCTCTAGAAGGCACTTCGGTAGGTCATTGGTTAAGGGTTTTAACCTTTTAGCTTGTCCGGCGGCTAAAATTATGGCATCCATATTTTATAAATTAAATATTTTTTCTATTGATTGGAAAATGAAATGATTGGATAATTGTTCAAACTTTTTTAAAGATTTGTTGATGCCAAAATATTTAAAGTAGGTTTTCAACCAAGGTCCAGAAATTTTTGGCGTTTGGGCACATAATTCATGTGGATGAAGATAGAGAACCGGAAAAGGTAATGGCGTTTTTTTAAGAAGGCTTGTAAAGACTTTTAAAGGAAACAGCCGAAAATAAATATAAGCAATTTTATAAGTAAAAAAAGAAATAATTAACAAAAATATTAAATGAATTAAATAGACTGCTAAATAATTGTGACCAAATATAAAATAGATGGTTGACAAAACAAACGGATAGATAGGGGGATAATAAATATTGTCAGCCACTGGTAGATAGTGTTTTGTTTTAATAATATTTAGAGCTGTTTGATCATAATCAGCACTATCGGAAATTACTGGAAAGTTAGGCAAGAATTTAATTGCCACAATACTGGCAGCAGTAAAGGCCAAAAAAATAATTAAAATTATTTTTTTATTAGACAGCATAAAAATTTTTTTTACGATAAAAAAGGATAATAATAGATATGGAATTTATTAGACCGGAAAGTAAAAGAGAGAGAACGGCGCCTTTTGTTCCCATTAATGGAATTAATATAACTAATAAAATAATTCTAATAATGGAATAAGAAGTAGAAATAGTATAAAGATTTTTTTTATCTCCTTGGGCGGTAAGCGCGGTAGAAAATAAAGTACTAGGATAAAAAATTAACTGACAAATAAAAATTTGAGAAATCCAAACGCCGTTTTCGTATTGAGGATAAAAGACCTTAAAAAACCAAGGTGCCAAAATAATATAAGCAGCAATAACTGGTAAAATTATAATGTACAATTTAATAACTTTAGAGATAAGGGTTTTTTTAATCACCGCGTGTGAAGTCTCTGTAAATTTTGGTAAGGCTAGAGTGTTAAAACTATTTAAAAAATTTTTAATTTGTTTGTAAGGCATTAAACTTAGATAATAAACTGCTGATAAGGCTGCACCACCAAAATTAAAAATTAAAATTTTATCTAGATAAGTAGAAATTTGATTAATTACGTCTATAGCACTAAGATGTTTTCCAAAAGAAATAGTTTCCTTTATTTCCTCAGTATTTACTTGGCTTGGATGTATTTGGGATTTTGTTTTACTAAAATAAATAAAACGTAAAAAAGTGTTGCTTAAAAAATACATGAAGACTAAAAGAAAAATGTTTTTACTTACAAATATAGTAATAACTAAAATAATCGTGGTGGTAATTTTAAGAATACCATTATAAATTGTTGATTCTTTAAATTTTTTTAGACCATTGAGGACACTGTTAAAGAGATAGAGTGGATCCATTAGCCAAATAAAGAAAGAAGAAATAAGGAAAAGAGTCGCTAAGGTTGTATTTCCTTTTACAAAATAATAGGCCATTAAAATCAAACTACCTAGACTGCCAATTAAACCATATTGCATCTTTTTATTTAAAGCCTTGTTGATTATTTTGGTCTGTCCTTTGGCCACTGCCCGATTAACAGCTAAATCCATGCCTGTTAGGGCCGTAACCGCCAAAAGACCGGTCATTGATAAAATGTAACGGAAAGTGCCATATGTTTCTGGTAAAAGAAGATTAGCAAAAAAAATCGAACTAACAAAAGACGAAAACATTGAAATTATTTTATTAGTACTAAGCCAAAAACCGCCTTTAGCTAAATAAAGCATATCTGTCTTTGTATACTTCTGGCTCCAGATTAAGATTTTCTTGATTTTTTCCTTAATTTTGTTATTATTCATAAATAGAAAAGTTAACTCAAGGTTACCATTTTCTGTCATTTTTTTCAATTTTTTTATGAAAATTTTATATATCGGTTCTGGTTTTGTGGGGGCTTGCTCGGCAGCTGTTTCGGCAAGCAGTGGACACCAGACACTGGTTTTTGATATAGACGAAGCTAAAATTAAGGCCTTGGGTTCAGGTGATCGAGACATTATTCAGCATTGTTTATATGAGGATGGTTTAGGTGATTTAATTGTTAAAAATCAAAATCAGTTAAAATTTACCTCCGATTATCAGCAAGTGGAAGATTTTTTAAATACCTGCGAGGCGGTTTTTTTGTGTTTGCCAACTCCCGAGATTGGGGAAACTGGTGAAAGTGATTTGAGTTTTTATTTTTCCGCCACAGAAAAATTAGCTCAGTCCTTGGTGCTTCGTAATCAAAATAAGCAAGAGCAATATGTCGTGATCGTTAATAAAAGCACAGTACCAATTGATATGGTTGATCGGACGGAGGAAATTATGGTTAAGGCGGGAGTAAAAAATTTTGGTGTAGTTTCTAACCCGGAGTTTTTGATTGAAGGCAAGGCGATTGAAGGCTCGTTGCGGCCCGATCGAGTAGTTGTGGGTGCTTCCAGCGATAAGGATTTTCAGATTATGCGAGAAATGTATCAACGTTTTTATAAATCACCCTCCACTCAGTATTTGGAGGTTAATCCTCAAGAAGCGGCCGCTGGTAAGTTATTGGCCAATTTTACTTTATTTAATAAGTTAGCTGTTTGTTTTGATGTTTTGGGTCGGACTTGTGAAACTTTTAATAATTTACATTTTGAAAATGTTAGAAAAATTTTAGCCACTGATCCTCGTATCGGTAAGTGGGGAATGTATGATAGTTTATATGCCGGAGGTAGTTGTTTTATTAAAGATGCTCGTTCTTTGTCTTATCAATTACAAACTGCTGGCGAAAATGCCGTTTTAGTTAATGAAACATATTTAGCTAATAAGCGACAGCTAGAAAAGTTTATTAGTCGGGCTAAAATTGAGGCTAATTTTGATTGGACAGATAAAACCGTAACTGTTTTAGGTCTAGCCTTTAAACGCGATACTAATGATATACGCAATTCTCCCAGTTTGGAGATAATTAATTTTTTATTGGAAAAATCTGTCGGACAAATAAAGTTGTTTGATCCGGCTGCTCAGGAAAATTTAAAAAAAGTATTTCCCGAATCATCAAAAATTAAATATTTTTCTAATGAAAACGAAGCTATTCAGGAAACAGAACTAATTATCATTGCTACAGATTGGCCGCAGTTTGAAGAATTGTCCAACAAGCTTTTAGACTTATCCAATCGCCCCTTAATTATGGATGGACGCCGCATGTTGGAACACGCGGTTGGAGTCTTGCAGGCAAACAGTTTTGATATTATAATGGTGGGGAGCCCGTTTTTAAAAGGAAAAAAATAATTTTATGGTTAGTTTTCAAGAGATTCAGTCTAAAAAAACTGCAATTTGTGTGGTTGGCCTAGGTTATGTCGGCTTGCCTTTAGCTGTGCTTTTAGCTAAAAAATATAATGTAATTGGTTTTGATATCAATGTTAAAAAAATTACCGAATTAAAATCGGGTATTGACCGAACCGGAGAAGTTGGTACCGAAGGTTTAAAGAATACCACCATGGAGTTTACATCTGACCCGGCTAAAATTAAAGAAGCGCAATTTATTATTGCTGCTATTCCTACTCCCGTAGATGAATATAACAAACCGGATTTGTCTTTAGTGGAGAAAGCTACTCAAACCATTGGTCAGAATTTGTCCCAAGGTGCGGTGATGGTTTATGAATCAACTGTTTATCCTGGGGTAACTGAGGAAATTTGTCTGCCTATTTTAGAAAAAGAATCTGGGTTAAAGGGTGGAGTAGATTTTAAAATTGGCTATTCGCCAGAGAGAGTTAATCCCGGAGATAAAGAACACACTATTGATCGTATAGTTAAGGTTGTTTCAGGTATGGATGAAGAATCTCTGGATTTAATCGATCAAGTTTACGGTTCTATCACTAGTGGCGGAACTTTTAGAGCTACTTCTATAAAAGTAGCGGAAGCAGCTAAAGTAATTGAAAACACTCAGCGTGATTTAAATATTGCTTTAATGAATGAATTGGCCATTATCTTTAACAAAATGGGTTTTAGCATTTATGATGTTTTGGCAGCCTCGGGGACTAAGTGGAATTTTTTAAAATTTACCCCCGGAATGGTTGGCGGGCACTGCATTGGAGTTGACCCTTATTATCTAACTTATAAAGCCGAAGGTATTGGGCATAACCCAGAAGTGATTAATGCCGGGCGTCGCATGAATGACAGTATGGCTAAATATGTAGCTCGTCAAATTATCAAAGATATGGCTAAAAGGGGTAATGATTTTCACAAAGACAAAGTGGCAATTTTAGGCATGACTTTTAAAGAAAATGTTCCTGATACGAGAAATTCCAAGGTTTATAATTTATATCAAGAGTTTGTGTCTTATGGTATTAAACCTTTAGTTTATGATCCGTATGCTGATAGGGAAGATGTAAAACATGAGTATGGTATTGATTTGTGTTCTAAAGAAGATTTACAACATTTAAATACAGTTGTGGTGGCCGTAGCTCATGAAGAATTTAAAAAAATGTTGCCAGAAGATTATAAAAAAATGATGAATGACAAGAATCTTTTGTTGGCTGATGTTAAACACATTTTTAATAAAGAAAATTTTGAAAAAATAGGAATTAATTATTGGAGTTTATAATATGAAATATTTAGTCACCGGCGGCGCCGGATTTATTGGCTCTCATTTAGTAGCTACTTTAATAGAAGCTGGTCATGAGGTTAGAATTATTGATAATTTTTTAACCGGTAAGAGAGAAAATTTACATCCGCAAGCCCAATTTTTTGAAGCTGATATTAGAAATTTAGAAGCTATTAAACCGGCTTTTGTGGGTGTTGATGGCGTATTTCATACCGCTGCTTTGCCACGAGTGCAGGTTTCTATCCAAAATCCTATAGAAACTAATGAAGTGAATATTACTGGGACTTTAAATGTTATTTTGGCTGCTAAAGAAGCTGGGGTTAAACGGTTGGTGTATTCTGCCTCGTCTTCGGCTTATGGTGATCCGATTTCCTTGCCGTTGGTAGAAACTATGAAACCTAATCCTAAAAGTCCTTATGGTTTGCAGAAATATGTTGGGGAAGAATATGCTAAATTAGCC
>Ga0116178_10001083_pt1 | contig 22929 bp, 18 predicted proteins | sample AD_STIC12_MetaG_FD_89880 | JGI IMG/M metagenome (GOLD analysis project Ga0116178, IMG submission 89880) | Active sludge microbial communities of municipal wastewater-treating anaerobic digesters from USA - AD_STIC12_MetaG | ecosystem: Engineered > Bioreactor > Anaerobic > Digestate | place: USA... | reverse complement strand
TGGTCGCCCTTACACACGATGCGCATTCGCCCCGTGTCTGTGTAGGGGTGGGCCCCCGTGCCCACCCGCATACGTACCCTCGCACCAATGGGCGACCACGGGGGGGGGGCGCCCGTGCGAGTGATTCGCAACATGTCCCCACGCCCCTCCGCCCGTGTTCGTATTCCCTCCCCGGCGATGCTCCCGCGGCGCCGACATTGTTGCCGAAACGGAGCGCGAAGCGGTATATTTAATGTCTGATTCCGTTTAACTGCACGCGGGCAAAACGGTTCTCGTCGGAGCCACTGGATGTGAGCAATACGAGGGCTTCTCGAGCAGGAAGCCCGTTTTTATTTCAGGGATGAGAGGGGCGTCGGATGGAAAAGGCAATCAACCTCGCTCCCGTAATCGTCGCGATCATACTCGCGGCATTCGGGCAGGTGACGATGAAGTACGCGATGTTCGGATCGCCGCTTCCACTTGCGACACCGATCGAGGCGGCGAAAAACATCCTCAGCCGTCCCATGGTGTATTTCGGGCTCGTATTCTACGCGGGATCCTCGTTCCTGTGGCTGGTGTCGCTGTCCCGCCTTGATCTCAGTTACATGTATCCGTTCACCGCCCTGCTTATCGTGCTGATCACGTTCGTTTCGGCTTTTCTCTTCAACGAACCCATTACGCTGTGGAAGATCTCCGGCGTCATCCTGATCTGCGCAGGGCTGCTGCTGATCGCGCGAAGCAGTTGACGATAGCCCGTGTCGCGATGCGAAGATGGGCGTTGTCGGCCCTTGTGACGTAGTTGCAGATTTCCGCCGCCAGAGAGGTTTTAGGAGCACATCTGTCTTCACTTCGGGGTACGATCACCGATGGAAACTTTTCGGAGATGCCTGATTGCGTGCGCGGTCATTCTGGGCGCATTTGGTGCCGCGCCGGCCGCTGATGAACCCTCACCCGACACACTGAGGTTGACCCTGCGGGAATGCCTCGATCGAGCCATGGTGGGTAACCTGGATATCCAGGAAGCGCAGCTGGAGCGGGACCGGGCGGTGATAGACCAGTTTGAAGCGAACAGGGCCTTCTGGTTGCCCGTGTTCGAGACGCGGAGCTACCTGAGCGTGGTGAAGGACGCGCGGGGGTACATAACGGACCATCCGCTCACAACTTCCTGGGACAACTTCGGGCCCTATTTCGAATTCCATTTGCAGGCGGCTCAGCCCATCTCAACACTGGGGCGCGTCAATGCGTTGAAACGTGCCGCCCGGAGCGGAATCGCCGCCCGCGAGGCTGGTGTGGAAGTTCGCCGCGCATCGGTGGCGGCGGAGGTGTATCGCCTCTACTACGGCGTCCTCGTTGCCCGCGAGTTGCTTGAAATCCTCGACGACGTGAGCGAAAAAATCGCCCAGGCCAGGACCAGAGTCAGGGAAATGCTCGAGGAGGACTCCGACCGGGTTACGACAACCGATCTCATGCGGATCGATGTGTACACATACGAACTGGAACGCAAACATATTGAAGCGAACAAGAGCGTGGAACTTGCGCTGGGAGCACTGCGCCGCGCGCTCGGCATACCCTATGACTCTCATTTCGACGTCGTAACGGATCGCCTGCGGCCTATTCCGGAAACACTTCCTTCGCTGGACTCGCTGCGCGCATATGCCTTCCGAAACCGGCCTGAACTCGCTCAGATCAACGCCGCCATCGAAGCCCGGCGACAGCAACTGATCGCAGCGCGGGCGGAACGTTACCCGACACCGTTTGTAGGTGTTGAAGTTGGTCTGCGCGCGGCCCCCGGGCGCGAGCTCTTGACCGAAAACCCGTTCGTCGGCGATGCGTACAACGGACGAAGCGTCAAAGCGGCACTCGGTTTGCAGTATACGTTGGAAAACCGCAGCAGAGAGGCGGGAATTCAACGGGCCGAGGTCGAGTACCGCGAGATGCTGCGCAAAAGGGAATGGGCGGAGGCAGGGATAGCCCTCGAAGTTCAGAAGGCCTACCTCGAAGCTGATGAAGCCCGCCGGAACAGTGAACTGGGCCGCAGGTCGCTCAGAGCTGGAAGCTCGCTCATGATACAGACGCTGGAGCGGTATGACATGGGCGTCGCCTCCACGCGGGATCTGCTGGAAGCGTACGGGGCGTACGCGAAATCTCAGGGCGATTACTATCAGACTCTTTACAGTCATTACCTCGCTCTTGGTGAAGTGTATCGAACGATTGGGAAACCTCTCTCGGAGATTACCAACGGAACCAATGGTCTAGGCCATTCGGAACTGGAGGGCGAGGGAGAAGGAGAGGATGCTCAATTTGAGGAACCCGTGGAACCCGAAAATACGGGGGAAAACGGTGAGCCGTACAAACTGCAACCAGAAGAATAATGCCACAAACGATATGAGGTGTATCATGGGGAAAACGGTGGCTTTGTTAACCGCGGCAATGCTCGGAATTGCGTGCACCGCGCAGGCGTCAGAACAGACCGCCCTGCAGGCTCTGAAGCAACGGCAGCGTGCAATTGAGCAGGCTCAGGCGGCGCTTGCAAGGGCTCCGCGAGATACGGCGCGGCAGGCAGCACTTCGCGACGCAATCACAGAAGCGTTTGATTTTGACAGGCTGGCACGCGAGTCTGTCGGCCGGCACTGGAATGCCATGACACCAGAACAACAGAGGGATTACCTGGCTGTGTTCCGGTCACTGGTGCAGCGCTCCACCGTTCGCAAGCTGCAGAGGTACAGGGCGGCCGGGACGACGTACTCAGCACCGACCGGGAACGCACAGAATACCGTGATCACGACGATAGTCACCTCCACTTCGGGCGAAAAAGTGGCGATCCAGTACAAGATGCACAGGGTCAACGGCCGGTGGTGGGTCTGGGATACGACTATCGGATTGGATACAGAGATCTCGGACTACGATGTCAGCACTGCGGAGAACTATCGTTCTGCCTTCAACAGGATCATCCGGGACGAGGGTATTCCCGGGCTGATCGCAAAACTGCGGGAAAAGGAGCGCAAAGGAAGCGACCTCTAGGTTTGCGGAAGCGCTTGTTTCCGGAAAACGGGGGAGGCGGGAGATGCCTCCCCCGTTTCATTTGGCGGCCGGATGTGAAACCTCAATCCTGCCCGATGTCGAACAAAGCCTCGGTAAACACGTGTGGATCAAAATCCTGGAGATCGTCAAGGGTTTCCCCCACCCCGACAAACTGAACAGGCACCCGCAGTTCGTCGGAAATCGCGATCACTATCCCCCCATGGGCGCTGCTGTCGAGCTTGGTCAGCGCAATTCCAGTTATTCCGATGGCTTCGTGGAATTGCCGGGCCTGGACAAGTGCGTTCTGACCCGTTGTGGCGTCCAGCACAAGAAGCACGTGATGGGGAAACGCAGGAGACAGTTTGCTGAGCACTCTTTTGATTTTCCGCAGCTCCTCCATCAGGTTGGACTTCGTGTGGAGCCTCCCGGCAGTGTCAATCAGCACCAGGTCCGCTGAGCGGTGTTGCGCGGCCGCAACGGCGTCAAACGCCACACTGGCGGCGTCGGCGCCGTGCTGTTGCCTTACGATTTCCGCCTTGGCGCGTTGAGCCCAGATCACCAGTTGCTCGTCAGCGGCCGCCCGGAATGTGTCTGCTGCTCCGATGAGTACTCGCCTTTTCTGCTCCGCGTAGCGGGCGGCAAGTTTCCCGATCGTCGTGGTTTTCCCCACTCCATTCACGCCCACCACGAGCACGACCGCGGGTTTCTCCTCAGGCAGTGCGAACGGCTTGTGCGCAGCGCGCAATATCTCCTCCACCGCCGTGCGGACGGATTTCATCGCCCACTCGGGGTTGCCCCCGCCGCTCGCGGCATCCGTTTCCAACCGTTTCAGGATTTTTTCGGCAGTCACCACGCCGATATCTGCAGTGATAAGGATTTCCCCAAGAGTCTCCAGAGTTTCCGGAGTGAGTGCTCCGCCAAGGATCGAGCGCAGACGCAGGACGAGAGTGCTTCTGGTACGGGAAAGCCCTTGTCTCAAGCGAGACCAGATAGAGGAATTCATGCGGATACCGTTACCGGGGTTGTGTGGGAAGGGTGGATGAGTCGGTTCTGGAGGCTGCTTCCTCTACTCTGTTGCGCCCTTTTCGCTTGGCCGCGTAAAGGGCCTCGTCCGCCTGCTCGATCAACTCGTCGACTGTTTCCGCGCCACACCTGGGATACGATGCAACTCCGAAACTCGCAGTAACTCGAAGCGGCCCCGCTTCCGACTCGATGACGGAATTCTGCAGAGTCTCCCGGATACGTTCTGCAACTATGCGCGCGTTTTCCGGGGTGGTGTCAGGCGCAATGACGACGAACTCCTCTCCCCCGTACCGCGCCACCATATCCGTTGCGCGGCGAGCGACATTCAAAAGTACAGCCGCCACCATTTTCAGGACCTTGTCGCCCAGCTGGTGCCCGTACGTGTCGTTGAATTTCTTGAAGTGATCCACATCGAGCATGATGACCGACAAATCGCCACCGGGTCTCTTGTTGAGGAACAAGCGTCGGCTGCGCTCAAACTCGCGAACGATTCCCTCCCGGAAAACTCGTCGGTTCAGGAGGCCCGTCAAAGGATCCGTTGTTGCAAGGATCTTTGTGTGTTCGTGAAGGAATGCGTTCTCGATCACTATCTCCGCCCGGCTCGCGATAATGGGAACCAGAACGTCGGCACGCGGATCCAGCGATCGGTGCCCTGTTGCAAACGCGCCGATCGCCCCGAGGAGTACATCCTGCACCACGATCGGGTACACGCTCCCTTCCTGTATCGAACCCTGAGCGTTTTCCTCGAGCCCGGACCAGAGAACATCGTCGAAGTGCAGTGAGTTTCCGCCCCATGAGTCCCATTTCGAGGTCATGCGTTCGAACACCGCCCGCCGACTGCCGAGGGGAGCGTCCTCCTTCACGTTTGCCACGATAGATACCACTCTGTCACGAATCATGAGGAAAGCCGTCATGTCAGCTTCGGCGATGGAGAGCGCGCTTCTCAAGACCGACTCGACGACAAGATGGTAATCCAGGATTGAGACCAGTTCCCGATCGAACTGAAACAGCCTCTCCGCAGTCTCAAGTCCGCGGACCAGGTCCGACCGTCGCTCCGGATCAGTAACGGGTTCCAGAAGACTGCGGAAAAAAGATCGAGTGTGAAGCGCGGTTGCAACGCGATTGAGCAACGCAGCCAGTCTGACCGGTCGAAGGAGGTACGAACTTGCTCCGTGCGATATGGCTCGTACCGCAGCTTCACCCGCGCCGATGTCCATCAGGGCAATTATCTGAAGTCGGAAATCAATTGCTCTGACCTCGGCGATGAGATCCAGACCAGTTCCGCCTGCCATGAGAGCATCCAGCACCACGATGTCATAGGGCCGGTTCTGGAGTTCGGTAATCGCTTCAGGAGGCGAGGAGACGGTGTGAACGGTGTGGTGTGCCGAAATGAGGAAATCAGAGAGGGTCTCGCATGTCGCCTTGTCGTCTCCCACAATCAGGACGGCGCCTTGCTCTGACATGGACTGCTCCATAAACGCCCTTCGGGCAAATCTGATTCAATCCCGTCTGCCGGTGCGCGATGTGGCCGACAGCCTCACGGTTCGCTCTGTGGACGGCGTATCCTGATGCGGGGGCACCACATGGCACCGTTGTCTCGTGAACAGAAGAGAGTACTTCACGATGCCGTGTGCTAAACTGAAAGTAATGTGTTTGTTAGAGATAATCAAGAAGCTCTCTGACGCGATGCCGCGAAATCGGCCAATGTGTCGTCTTCAGGGCCTGATCGGCGTTTCGTTTTGTCACTGGCGGTTTTGGAGAGCAGGCTGAGCTTGCACGGGTATACGGCGGCGAGTATGTTGTTAAACACGCGATCATACGGTCGCTGGCCTTCTTTTGAGGTGGTTTGCCATGCCAGTTTCTTCCATGAAATCATTGCCCTTGCGGTCTTACCTCCGCGCTGCGTCGGCAATTGGCGAAAACATTCGGAAGAAGGATGCAATCAACCCGCTCTACGCGTCGTACAAGGTGACGAATCGCTGTAACTTCAGGTGCAAGTTCTGCAATGTGTGGTTTGAGAAGACGCCGGTACTCGAGACGGAACTGGTGTACAGAGTACTCGATAACCTGGAACGTGCCGGAGTATTTCTGCTTTCACTCGAAGGTGGTGAACCCCTTCTGAGAGACGATATCGGCGATATCCTCAAGTACGCCGGAGCAAAGGAATACTACATCCTCTTCACCACCAGCGACCGTTCCCTCTCTGAACAACCGATGGCCGAATTCTGCCGGAACATTGACTTCCTCCATATCAGCATCGATGAAGGTCATGACAATCTGGATATGTTTTCACTACTCCCGGAGGCGGTCCATTGGGGCAGCATCGTGTGCGTTCAGGTGGTTGTGATGAAAGAGAACCTGCCGGCATTGGAGGACAAAGTTGCGCGGTGCAGAGACGCAGGTGCCAAGTGTGTCATCATGCCGGCGGTGGAGTTGAACCGAACCCGAAACCACTTCCCTGACCTCGATGCGTTTCAGCGCGAGTGTCTCAGGCTCAAACGAAAATACCCCCGGACGATCATATCGCCGGACCCGTACTTCACCGCCCTTCGTGAGCCACACGGGTGTTCAACCGGATCGATAATCATCGACTGCGACGGAGGGTTGTTTTACCCGTGCAGAACGTTGGAATCGAAGCCGGTCAACCTCCTCGACGTTGAGCTTCGCGACTGGTTACACGGCGAAGAAGCGAAGGAATATCGGCGGCAAATGGCCACGTGCGACCGGCGGTGCGGCTGGTACCAGTACTACGCGGTGAGCGCGTTCACTTCACCCCTCCACGTGTGGACGTCCATTTCGCCGTATATCTGGAATGTACTGGCGCCGCGCAAGAAACAGAATCACAATGGGAAAAGGTGAGGTATCGGGTCTGAGGGGTGAACCCGGGTTCCGTTTCTTTCCCGGAGTTTGACGTCACGTGCTGGCAATCAGTATCACCGCCTTCGTTCTCGCTTTGTGCTACGTGGTAAGCGCCGGGATTCTCGCCGGGGCCCTGCGGGGGAACCGACGGACGAGGGTGCCCGTTTCCGCGGCGAATGCGCCGGTGACCGTAGTGATCGCTGCACGTGACGAGGAAGAAGCGCTGAGCGTATGCCTGGAGAGCCTGATAAGGCAGGATTATCCGCCGGACATGTGGAATCTGGTCGTCGTTGACGATCGGTCGCAGGACGGCACCGGCGAAATCGTTCGCCGAGTTCGAAATGAGAACGACAGGATCCATGCGCTTCGCGTGGACGAGTGCGATCCCGCATACGGAGGGAAACAGAACGCGCTTGCCGCTGGTATCGAGCACATGGCGGATATGGGCATACTCGGAGACATCATCCTGTTTACGGACGCGGATTGTGTGGTGCCCTCTTCGTGGATAACCGACATGGTGGCAGCTTTTTCCAGCCCGCGTGTGGGTATGGTGGCGGGTTGGACAACGATTCACACGACCCCGTCGATCCCGTCCTTGCTGCAAAAGTGCGAACTTGCGTATCTCCTCAGCGTTGCATTCGGAATGATCGCGCTCGGGCGTCCCGTATCGGCGATCGGCAACAATCTGGCGATAAGACGCAAGACGTACGAGGAGGTAGGGGGATACCGGAGTCTCGGCTACACGATCACCGAGGATTGCGCACTCGTGCAAAGAGTCGCTGCGACATCGTGGCGCATAACTACCGCCCGGGACGCGGCCGCCGTGCTTACCCGTCCGTGCGCCTCACTCGGAGATTTCGTGCGGCAGAGAATTCGCTGGGCGGCCGGTGTACGTCACCTTCAGGTCGGGCAGATGCTTTTGCCTGCGTTCGCGTTTGTTCACCGGTTGTGGATCGCCCTCACGACCGCGACGGCGTGGTTCGGCTGGCTGGACTGGCGCATCCCCGCCGCGGTGTGGTGCTCGAGTTTCCTCGCGGATGCAGTCCTCATCGGCGCCCCCAAGAACTGGAAATGGGCGCCGATGAGCCCACTTCTGACTCTGTGGCAGGTGGGCTATCAGCCTGTCATTGCCATGATGGTTCTGTTATCTGGAAGAACGCGGTGGCGCGGATCCCGGTACCGCTTATGATTCCATCTCATTTCAGCCAGCGATCAAACCAGTCGAACGCCTTACGCCCGCTGAACTCGTGTTCTCCAGGAAACAGGTCCACCTCAAAGCGATCGGGGTGGCCGGCGGCGACGTAACCAGCCCTGACACGTTCACACGCCGCGAGCGCGTCGTCCACTTCAAAACAGCGGTCTTTTTCCCCTACTTCAGCGAGCAAAGGCCGTGGGACCGCAAGCAATGCGACATCGGGTATGTCACCGTGTGCACGCAATTCCGGCATGTACTGCGCTCCGCAGAAATTCGTGCGTCTCAGGCCATTCGCGATTGTACTCAGGTAGCACGAGATGACCGCCGCCTTTACTCGTCGGTCCAGGGCCGTCAGATACGTTGTCATCGTCCCGCCGAATGATACGCCGACGCACCCGATTCGGCTCGGGTCCACCTCTTTTCGCGATTGCAGGTAATCAATGCACCTCATCCCGTCATGGATCTGCAGCGCAAGAAGTGAAAACCCGAAATAACCGGCGGCGAGGTGACGGAGGTTGCACCCGTCGCGGCCCTTATCATCCCACGGAGGCCCGTCCCTTCGCTCTCCAAATCCACGCCAATCAGGTGCGATCGTTACGTAGCCACGCTCGGCAAACTGAATGGCGTGCCGGTGCTGGTAATCCTCGTGAACCTGTCCATCGTTATCGAGGCCCACCAGGGGGTTTTTGCCAAGCCCGTGCCCGTGGGCACACACGATACCGGGCACGGGTTGGCCCCTTTTTACGCGTTTCGGCGTAAGAACCCACGCTACCACAGCCATCGCCGGCTCGCTGTGGAACAAGACCTTCTCGCGAGTGTACGTGCCGCAGTCCGTCTTCTCCAGGGTTTTTGAAGCCAACGGTACGCTTTCGGGAAACCGCCCCAACGCACGCTTGATTGAGCGCCGGAAGGACCTCTGCCACTCGAGGAACTCGGCGGGCGTCGTTGCCGCGCAGGAATTCCGCGGAGGAGTTTGGAGACGCTCTTCGACCCAGTCTTTCATCAGTAGTATCGCCACGGTAGTTTCCTTCCTATGGGTTACTGTGGAGCATCAGCGCCGGGCATTCACGAACCCAGCATGTCCTTCACCATATCGCGTTCCGATTCCAGTTCGCGGACGGTGTTCGCAAGCATTCTCCTGCCATATTCGCCGAGAATCAGGTCCGGGACAATGCACCAATCGTCCGTCTCATTTTTTGTGATCGGGAAGGAAGAAATGAGTCCCGCAGGCACGCCGTAGCTACCATCGGATTTGACGGCAGCGCTGAACCAATGTCCCCTCGGAGTTGGAATAAGGAACGACTTCACGTGGTCGATGATGGCATTGGCCGCAGATGCGGCAGACGAAGCACCTCGAGCCGCAATCACGCTGGCCCCTCGCTTCTGCACCGTTTCAGTGAAATCGTTTTCCAGCCATGTTCGGTCCGAAATAACTGTTTCTGCTGGCTCTCCATTGATCCGTGCGTGTTCGAAATCCGGGAATTGAGTGGTGCTGTGGTTCCCCCAGATGGTGACGTTCGTAACCTGGTCCACTGGAACTCCGGCACGGCGCGCAAGTTGCGCCGTCGCGCGATTCTGGTCGAGGCGCGTCATCGCGGAAAATCGTTCCGGAGGTATGTCTCCGGCGTGTGCCATCGCGATAAGGCAATTCGTGTTGCACGGATTCCCCACCACAACAACTCGCACATCCGAAGCAGCGTTCCGTAGCGCCTTGCCCTGTCCGACAAATATCCCGCCGTTGTCCCGAAGGAGGTCAATCCGTTCCATTCCCGGTCCCCTCGGCTTGGAACCCACGAGCAACGCCCAGTTCGCGCCGGAAAACGCCTGTTCCGGGATGTCGGTAAGCTCCACTCCCGCCAGATTGGCGAATGCACAATCCTCAAGTTCCATAGCGACGCCTTCAAGCGCCTTCATTGCCTGGGGGATTTCCAGCAATTGAAGTACTACAGGCAGCTTTTTCCCAAAAACCTCCCCTGAAGCAATGCGAAAAAGAAGGCTGTAACCAATCTGACCAGCGGCGCCGGTGACAGCAATTCTGAGTGGTACCATTTGACACCCCTTCACAACGATTAACTCGGGTCATGGAAAAACGCATTTTTGCCAGGGTGCACGTCGGTGAGGTCGGCAGGACTGTGTTGGCTGTCCCCGACCGCGACAATCATCACCCAAAAGGCCTCTTCACGGCTTCGTAGAAACCTCGGCGGAAAACCAGGCTTCGAAACCCGCTATCAGTTCCTCCTGCGAACGGTAGACGGTGTAGGATGCAGGCAGCGATCGGTGAAACGCGCGACCGTAGTCCTTGCTAACCAACCGCGTGTCGAGGATGAGTACCGCACCTCTGTCGTTGCGGTGCCGTATGAGTCGTCCGAAGCCCTGCCGGAATCTGATCGCGGCTTTCGGAACGGCCAGATGAAGAAACGGGTTTTTGCCGGCAGCCGCCAGCGCCTCACTCTGCGCGGCTTCCAATGGTTCGCCAGGCACCGAAAACGGAAGCTTCACGATGATCAGAAGCTCCAGTGCTTCTCCCGGTACGTCGATACCCTGCCAGAAGCTTTCTGTGCCAAACAGAACGCTCTGCCGGTCCTGGCGGAACCGGTTTGTGATGCTGGATCGTGAACCATCGAACCGTTGGCCAAGAAGCAGAATCCCCTGTTCCTCAAACGGTTGTTTCAGCGCGCTGTACGCGTTTTCCAGCATTCCGTGGGACGTGAACAGCACCAGCGTGCCGCGATGGATTTTCGGAATCAAGACTTGCAGCAGAGAAATGACTTCCGGTTCGAAATCAGGATCCCGGGGCTCCGGGAACCACCCGGGAAGGGCGATGTGCACCTGGTTATCGAAGTCGAACGGTGATTTCACGGCCATGGTTCGCACAGAATCATCTTCCAGGCCGAGCCTTTGTCGGAAGTAGTTGAACTTCTCCGCGACCGAAAGCGTTGCAGAGGTCATCACGAGCGACCGAAGACCCGGGTAGAAATCTTTCCGCAGCGTTGCGCCAACGTCCAGAGGCGCTGCGACGAACTTCAACCGCGTTTCGTCGCCGTGTGGTGGCATCTCGGACCAGTACACCATGTCCTCGTCTTCGGCACGGGTGACCAGATCCATCGCAGCCGTCAGACGAGCGAGGTCGGCCTGCCGCAATTCCGCGTCGGCGAGCAGTTCATCTTGTTCGGGAATGCCCCCCATGGGCAGGTCCCTCAGCCACAAAGCGAGGGTTTGCAGCCCATCGTGCAGGGTTTTCAGCGCAAAGAAAAGATCGTCACGATACTCCCGGATCTCATCGAAGACGTTCGCCTGCGAGGAGTATCGCATTTTGGAGGAATAGATGGACGAAGGGTGCGATGCTCCCAGCTCATTCTTTGCCGCACGGAAGAACGCCTCTGCTTTTTCGCCTGCAAGTTCCGCTGCCTGACCCGTCACTCCCAGCTGAACCTCGAACGACTTCCTTGTCGCGTCTTCGATCTTGCTCCTGCGAAGGTTGGCCCGTATCCGCGTCAGCAGGCTCCGCGCATGCGGAGTGGTTATTTCGTCGAGAACGGATCTCACAAGTGGAAGGGAAAACTCGGTTCCCAGGTAGTCGATTGCTGTTTCCTCAAACGTGTGGGCTTCATCGACTATAAGGTTTTCATACTCGCCTATCACTCCATGATCCGCGGCGAGGTCGCTGAAAAGAAGCGAGTGATTGACCACGATGATGTGAGCCTGCTGAGCTGCACGGCGTACACGTGTCACAAAGCAGCGGTCGTAGTACCGGCACGTTCTCCGACCGCACGGTTTGCCCTCGCTGGAAAGGCGCCCGGCAAGGGAGTACGCGCCTGGAATATACCTCAGCAGTGTCTGGAAGGCGCCGTTTTCCTCCAGATCTCCGGACTCTGTCTCGTCTATCCAGCAAACCAGGGGAAGTAACAGCGCCCGGCTGGCATCCATCGCCTCGGCGGCTGGGAGGCCGATTTCTTCATGCCACTGATGAAGGCATACGTAATTGTTCTTTCCCTTCAACACCACTGAGCGCACGGGAATGTCGAGGGTGCCTGCAACAAGCGGCAAATCCTTGTAGAACAGCTGCTCCTGCAGATTCTTCGTGTGCGTGCTGATTACTACTCGGTGGCTGTTTTTCCAGGCCCACGTTACGGAGGGAACAAGGTACGCGAGTGATTTCCCCGTACCGGTGCCTGCCTCACAGAGAAGCGTACCTCCCTCGTTCAGTACCTCCGTGACGGCTCGCGCCATGTCGATTTGCGACTGTCTTACCTCGTACGCAGGCGTCGCTCGGGCAAAATCACCGTGAGCGCCGAGTGTCTTTGCAACTGCTTCTGTGTCGATATCTTCAAGGCTGGAAGCCGGATCAAGTTTGTCCTCATCGAACGCCCCGAACGTATTGGGGAGGCTCGTCAAAGCACCAATGCGGACAGGCGGCGCGGAGACCTGGTCAAATGTGGAGCGCGCCGCCGCGGCTTGGATTTCCAGAAGCAGATCTGCGATCGCCCCGTAGGGGGGGGCCGGGCGAGGAAGGCTTCGGGCAAGTCTTGCCAAGGTTTCGAGTCGCGCGGGGGAAAACGTTCTCAGGGTGTTCACGAGCGCCCGGAACACCTCCACGAGCGTCTGGGCATCACCAAGCGCACGGTGTTGTTCCGGGTTATTTATGGAAAATGCGTCGACGAGGGTCTCGAGGCGATGGTTGGGCAATCGCGGCACAGCAATCCTCGCCAGCTCCACAGTGTCGAAAACCGTGGGCAATTCTGCCACGGGGATGCTCATCCGCAGACGGCTTACCTCGAAATCGGCGTTGTGAGAGATGAGAGGCGATGCGCCGACAAACCGCCGCAGTTTGGCCATCACTGCCTCGAGCGATGGTTGGCCCCGCAACTCATCCGCAGTGATTCCGGTGAGGCGTTGGATCGAAACAGATGGCATCTTGCGTGGCTGAACCAGTGTCTGGAACGAGTCGACGATCTGCCCGTTCTGTACGCGCACCACGGCGACTTCGATGATTTCGGAGGAAAAAGGCTCGATACCTGTCGTCTCAAAATCCAGCGCGACGAACGACTCCAGAATGCTCATGTGGGTGGCTCTTCGAACGTGTCAGCACGAAGGTTCTCGATGGTGCGCAGGAATCGCCCGTAATGCAGAGCGGAATTTGCCGGGTCGAATGAGGGACACGCATATCGAAGGTTGAAATAACCGGACGGAGCGTCGCCAAAGCCTATTCTCAAGGAAGCTCCGCTTTCGGCCGCGAGGTAGGCGGTCGGCAGATTGAACTGAGGATGAAGGTCGACCGCGATGGTGGGCGCGAGCACTTTCACCTTTTCCCGGACATTGCGTGTCGGCAGGCCCATCCTGCTGATCGCCCACGGAAACAGTACCGCCGGGTAACCGGAGTTCGAGAGATCAGGTAGTTTGTCGTCACGGGAAACGCAACACAACGCGAGGGGACCGAACCAACCGGCGAGTGTGACGCAGATAGAAACGCCGGGATGTAGAAGCTCAGGTGCCTGTGGCAGGAAAACGAGAGTCTTGCCTCCCGCGCGAAGTGCTTCACGGATCTCCACGGGCTCGGCAGCGACATTCTGTACACGCCGGTGGGCGAGAAAAGCCCCGACACGTTCAAGCCACGTCATCGTTCTGAGTCCTGTCCCGCTCGTTCTCTTGCAAACGGGGTTGCACTGTATATGGTGTCCCCTATGGGGTAACAACCAAGCACACGGAGGAACGAGGTGAGCTCGCCCAGATGGTCTAGAGCCTTGCCCACGCGGGGTTCCTCCACGTCGCCCGCAAAATCGAGATAAAAAAGATACTGCCATGGAGTTCCGGGGATTGGCCGGGACTCAATTTTAAGGAGGTCGATATCCCGCAACGCGAACACACCGATGCTTTTGAACAGCGTTCCCGGCGCGTGACGGAGCGCGAATGCGACGGAGACCTTCTTGTTACCGGGCCTGCCGCTACCTGCATCCGGGTGGAGAGCCACGATCAGGAACCGGGTGAAGTTCTGGTGGTTGCTTTCGATGCCCGAGGCGAGAATCTCCAGATCGTAATCTATTGCAGCCTGCGCACTTGATATCGCGGCGGCATCAAGCATACCGGAAGCCTTCAGCTCCTTTGCCGCTCCTGCGGTGTCGTACACCGGTACCGGCGTAACCCCGGACAGGCTTCGCAGGAATTCCTGGCACTGAGCGAGTGCCTGCGGATGAGAGAACACGCGTCGCACATCAGGGAGGGCAACTCCTTTGTTTGCGACAAGATGGTGCACAATCCGCAACTTGACCTCACCCACGATATGCAGGTTGTGTTCGAGAAGGAGATCGTAGTTCTCGTGAACACTGCCCGCCAGCGAGTTCTCTATGGGGATCACCCCTCTGTCGGCTTCACCGTTGCTTACTTTGAGAAAGACCTCCCGGAAGGTTGCGGAAGGAGACAGGTCGATCCCGTTGCCGAAGTACGCTCGGGCGGCGGCCTCGCTGAACGCGCCCAGCTCGCCCTGAAAGGCCACAACAAGCATCTCAGGATGGATCCTTTCTCTCATTGGGCCGGCGCCACGTGCGCACACCATCGAGACACACGACAAGTACTTCGAATGGCTGGAGCTTCAGCCTGACGGTGCTTTCAACGGTGATTTGAGACTCTTCGCGTTGCGACGACCGCACTCGTGCGACCAACTCGTCGGTTGGCCAGGTGTGGGCGAACTCGACGTCGGCAGGCTGCCCGGCCGTTTCGGCTATCACGACGCCGACTTTCCCTTCATTGCGGTTGAGGTACGTTTTTGCAAAGACGCCGGAAGGTTTGCGCACGACCAGATTTTCCTCATCCCGGAAATCCGCGTAGACGTAATACGGTGCGACTCGGCTGCGCAATTCGGCATGCCTCTTGATGAAGGAGCAGAACTCCGGATAGTCGCTGATGTTTCCATCGCCCCCGTCAATCTTCATGTCGAGTTGCAGTCTGTACGCGAAAGCCCTGTTCGCATCCCCGTATTCAAGGGCATCTATTTCGCAACTGGCGAACAACCATGGGAGCGAGAACAGAACGGCTTCCGGGAAGTCAAACAGCCCGCGCCATGTCCACGAACTGTCACACCACTGGTTCACAAAGTCGTTGAAACCCTCGCCGACGATTACTCCGTCGGGATTCGCATCTCGAACGATTTTCCGCACTGCCGGAAGGATTGCAGCGAGACCGTCCACAAACGCTCTGTCAGGTGCTCTGTGCCCGTGTGAGGGGTTGTAGCAGACGAACATTTTCTCCGCTATCTGATCCAGTTGTGTGTTGCCAAATCCGTAGTCCCTGACGATACGCGTGACGGCGTCAAGAAAATGTGGACGATATTCCTCGCAGAAACAGACCTCGTGGTGTAGCATGGATCGGTTGCGGGACGGAGCGTCAAAATTGTTGCGCGCCCAGTCCCCGGCGTAATACGGGTGACCGGTGCGTGTCAAGGCTTCCCAGCGGTATCCGTATTCCCTGTGTTCGGGCATTTGCGTGTTTGCGAGCGTGCCGTTGAAGAACGGAATCACCTGAACTCCAAGCTTGCGGCATTCCTCAAGAGCGGCTTTCAATGCCGCTTCGCCGCCCCAGGAGTTGTTCGGGACGTAACGGTACATGTAATTGTTATCATGCCCTCCCGTTTGCCATCCGAAGACCATCACGTACCTGCATCCAGCTGCCAGAGCCGACTTCGCCATGCGCGGAAGGTCAGCGTATGAGTTTACCTCGTATCCGTCCTGGTGTTTCATGAAGTAGAAATGCCATCCGATGGATTCGGCAAACTGCGCAGGCCTTTCGGGTTTCGTTATCCATGTGTCCAGCCAGGCGCGGTGTTCATCCGCGACGGTGTGCCAGTCTCCTTCATGCAGCCGGATCCGTACAGCAGGCGTCGTGAAGGTTTCTCCGGGTGCTACCCGGTGCGGGTGCACGGTGTACAGATCGAGAGAGCGCCGAACGGGATCGAGGTGCTTCTCGACCACTTTGTGCAGGCAGAAATCCATTATCGAGAAATCTGTGTCCCGTCCTTCAAGCGCGATGCCGGAGCTATCGTTGCCATAGTCGCACCATGCCGTGGTCAGCCAGTGCGGATACCGCCCCACGTATTTCTGGGCCATCTCGTTCCACGAGTGGTGGTCGCCGCCGAGCCCTCTACCGAATACGTCATCGATCCTGCGGAAATGGAAATGAGGCCAGACGATGCACGCCTTTTCAACAGGCGCAAGACCTCTCAGGTACGGGAACATGATCTCTTCAACCGGCGCGGGTCCATCGTTGACGATCTGCAGGCGGCAGACGAGAGCGTCTCCGTCCAGTTCCAGGAACGCCTGCGTGCTGATCCCGTTCCGGGCGAACGTCAGGACGCAGTTCGACCCTTCACGGACAACAGTTGCCGCGCCACTCTCCACGTGTGCGCATTCACGCTCACCATCCGGTACCATCAACCGAAAGAGGAGGCTCCGATCAGGGGCGCACACCCATTCCTGGTCCAGGCGCAGGTCCTTAAGGGACCGGAATCCTCCGGTTTCGTTGTCAAGTTCCACCCGGATAAGGTCATTTTCGAGGATCATGTGTGAGCTTCCACGTGGTTGCGCAGGTTGCCTCCCGCCGGTACCTTCGTAGGGTGAAACCCGCCTCTGACGCCGTCTGAAAAGGAGCATGCGATGAGCAGAACGAGTACGTACCCCTGCAAAATGATAGCCAAAGACATTCCCGGTGCCGAGGGCCCTTGTGTCAACATGCGCGGTGAGTTCTTCATGGTGGCGCCCAACCTCGGGCAGGTCCTCCGTGTGGATGAATCTGGCCGGACTTCGATATTTGCCGATACAGGGGGCATTCCTGCGGGTTTGCAGTGTGACAGAAGCAACAGACTCTGGCTCGCGGACATGAAACTCGGCATCCTTTCAATATCCCCGGAAGGTATCGTACGTGTGGAAGCGCCGGAGTTCGACGGGAAACCGATGCGAGGCTGCAACGACTGCGCGTTTGATTCTCAGGGTAACCTGTATGTTACGGCTCCGGCGGGAAGTGGGAAAGATGCCCCGAACGGAGAGGTCTTTTGCAGGAAAAGCAACGGAGAACTCGTTCTATTGGACGGCGGCTTTCAGTTCTGTAACGGTATTGCGGTCAGCGCGGACGACCGCATCCTGATCGTGGCCGAGACTCTTACAAGGTGGCTGTGGGCGTACGATATCCTTGCGCCTGGAAAGGTCGCAAACAAGCGGAAGTGGGCTCAACTGGCCGATGTCGAAGGCGGTCTGGGCCCCGATGGTCTTGATTACGATTCAGCCGGCAATCTGCTTGTGGCGTACTGGGGCGGTGGTTCCTTGGACGTGTTCAACCCCGCAGGCGAACTCATCGAGCGCATCATGCTTCCGTTCAAAGCACCTTCGAACCTGCACTTCGGTGGGAAAGGCAGCCGGACTATTTACATCACAGAGCACGATTCAAACGGACTCTGGAAGCTGGAGTGGGTGCGCAGTGGCCAGCCGCAGTTCTGCGAACGCTGAGGCGCATCGAACGTGACACCGCGAGAACGCCTCCATGCCGCCTGTAACGGCGCTGCCGTGGATTACAACACACCGGTAGTCATCCCGTACCATGCCATCTTCCTGCGCGATCACTGGGAGGAGGTAACCAGAGAACCGTGGTGGAAAACAAGCGACGGGAATATCGCGTCGTCGGTTCAGGTTGAGCGTGATTTTCTCGAAGCGACAGGCATGGATTGGACGGGTGTTGGCATCGGAGCGTCCCGGCAATTCAGGGAAACGCATTCAGCGTCTGTTCGTGACGGCGTGCCTTACCTCACAAACACGGTAACCGGAGAAGAAACGGAATTACGGCACTGGCCCCGAAGCGGGGACCACTACTCCGTGAATTGTGCATCAGTTACCACCCTGGAGGACATCGAACGGGTGGTGCAGGTGAGATCCGCGCGCGAAATCCTCGACTCTGGGCTTCTCGATGGCGCGCGCGCGGTCGTCGAATCTGTTGGTGCTTCCCATGCCGTCTACGCCGCAGTGAACCATCCCTCGTGGACCTACACCTGCTTCGGGTTCGAAAACATGATGACCAATATGGTCGAGAACCCTGCATTGGTGCACGCTCTATCCGAACGGATGTGCGAGAAAGCCATCGAGGAAATCAAGGCGTATGCCGCGATCGGTGTAGATTTTGTCTGGGTTGAGTTATGCCTTGTCGGACGTGATTCCATCTCTCGGTCCGCTTTTCGCGAGTTCGTGACCCCTTACAGCCGTCCGTTGGTGGACGTCGCCAGACAGAACGGAATGATCACCGTGTTCTACGTGTGTGGTGACGTCAGCGACCGGTTGGAGGACCTGGTATCCGTCTCTCCGATGTGTCTTTCCTTCGAGGAAAGCAAAAAGGGCTTCTGCGTCAATCTGGATGCGATTTCGAGGGTTGTCGGCGACGCTGTCTGTCTCTTTGGCAATCTCGACGCCATCGGTGTGTTGGAAAATGGATCGGACGTGCTGCTCGCACGCGAAATCGAGCGGCTGCTGGAAATAGGCAATCGTACCGGCAAATTCGTAATGTCGCTCGGGAGTCCGGTGACTCCCGACACTCCAGTCGGTCGGGTAAGGCTGTTTGGCGAACTCACTCGCCAGTTGAGTACGCGATGAGCCTGCGAATGGAGCGGCTGACGACGTGCGCGGACAAACGCTCGGTGGAAGAGGTGTCCGGTGAGTAACGCGAAGCGCCTGTATCTCCTCGACGGTACGGCACTCGTATACCGTGCCTATTTCGCGTTCATCCGCAATCCACTCATCAACTCGAAGGGCGAGAACACCAGCGCCCCCTTCGGATTCGTGTCCGCTCTTCTGAAAATCGTCCGCGAGGAGGCCCCTGACTATCTTGCGGTAGCGTTCGATTCCTCTCAGCCCACGTTCCGGCATGAACGCTTCCCCGCCTACAAAGCGACTCGTGAGCGTATGCCAGAAGAACTTGTCGCCCAACTTCCCCGAATCGACCAGATCGTCGAAGCGTTCGGAGTGCCGATTGTACGTCTGGACGGATTCGAGGCGGACGATCTCATCGGCACGCTTGCAGTTCAGGGACAAAAAGCCGGGCTGGACGTGACGATTGTCACCGGTGACAAAGATCTGATGCAGCTTGTGAACGACCGGGTCAGGCTGCTTGCGCCAGGGAAAACGAGAAACGAATGGGAGCGGATCGGGCCCGAGGAGGTCGTGGCGAGGTGGGGTGTTTCCCCGGAACAGATTCGCGATCTGCTTGGTTTGATGGGTGATTCGTCTGATAACATACCGGGCGTTCCCAAGGTAGGGGAGAAAACCGCAGTCGAATTGCTCAAAAAATACGGGTCGCTGGATGCGGTCCTCGAAGCTGCGCCGGAAATCCAGAAGCCGGTGTTACGCCAGAATCTGATGGACTTCGCGTCGCAGGCGCGTCTTTCAAAAGAGCTTGCCACCATAGCGGTTGATGCTCCAGTGAAACTCGACCTGGAGGCGTTCACATGGGTAGCACCCGATCCGGCTCGCGTCGTGCCGGTGTTTCGCGAACTGGAATTCAATCAGTTGATTGAACACCTCGGTGTTCAGGCTCACGGCCCTGCAGATAAGCTCCCCCTCGAATTCCGGACCGTGACGGTGGACATGCTTCCGGGCCTTTGTGAACAGATACGCGCAGCCGGGGCCTTCTCCTTCGACACCGAGACAACATCTACTGACCCTCGGTCCGCCAGTCTCGTCGGCATTTCGCTTGCCTGCGACGGGCTGACCGGGTACTACCTGCCCATTGGCCACCGGAACAGAGAACCGGACAGCCTGGCCTTCACGCGGTCTGCCGAAACACCGGTCAATCTTCCGCTGACGACGGTGAAGGAGCATTTGCAGCCGCTGTTCGCCGATACATCGCTGCTCAAAATAGGGCAGAACACAAAGTTCGATCTCGCCATTCTGAACCACGCCGGCTTCACCATCAACGCTCCGTTGTTCGATACGATGATCGCGTCCTACATACTGGACCCGTCAGCACGACATGGCCTCGATGCAATGGCTGAAGAGCATCTCGGGCATCGCATGATTCCAATCACCGACTTGATTGGAAAGGGGAGGGACGAGATCACCTTCGACCTCACGCCTGTTGAAAAGGCGGCGGAGTACTCCGGCGAAGATGCAGTTATCACCTATCGTCTGGGCAAGCTTTTTGAGGAGCGCCTGAGAACAAACGGCCTCGACGAGCTTTTCCGTACCTTGGAAATGCCACTTGTGCCCGTCCTGCTTCAGATGGAGGAGACAGGTATACGCGTGGACGCGGAAGCGCTGCGCGACCTCTCGCGGGAGATTTCTCAGCAACTGCATGAACTGGAGGAGCAGGTTTACGGAGCGGCGGGCGAGAAGTTCAATATCAATTCCACTCAGCAACTTGCGCATATCCTTTTTGACGTGATCGGACTTCCGGCGCGGAGGAAGACGAAAACCGGCTACTCGACTGATGTGGATGTCCTCGAGGCGCTGGCGCCGCTCCACCCGTTGCCAAAGCTCGTTCTCCAGTACCGGTCGCTTGCGAAGCTCCTTTCCACGTATGTTGATGCTCTTCCAAAGCTTGTCAACAAGAAGACCGGGCGGATACATACGTCGTTCAACCAGACGGTGACGGCGACCGGTCGGCTGTCTTCCACCGACCCCAACCTGCAGAATATCCCGGTGAGGACCGAACTCGGAGGGCAGGTGAGGCGGGCATTCGTACCCGAAAAGGGATGGCTGATGCTTTCCGCAGATTACTCGCAGATCGAACTGCGGATCATGGCCCATCTATCGGAAGACGCCACGCTGATCCAGGCGTTCCGGAATGACGAAGACATTCACACGCTCACGGCTTCCCTCGTGTTCGGGGTGCCACCGGCTCAGGTGAACCGCGAACTGCGCGCACAGGCGAAAACGATCAACTTTGGAGTAATCTACGGGCAGACCCCGTTTGGACTCTCTCAGCAACTTGGAATTCCTCAGCGTGAAGCCGCGCTGTTTATCGAGAACTACTTTAAGACATATCCGGGCGTCAAAAGGTACGGCGAGTTGACCATCGAACGAGCGAGAAAAGACGGGTTCGTGTCAACAATGTTGGGACGCAGGCGTTTCGTCCCCGACATTGACCACGAGGACGTTAACCGGAGGCGATTCGCCGAGCGAACCGCTATCAACACCCCCATCCAGGGAACCGCTGCGGACATGATCAAACTGGCGATGCTCCGCATTCATGAAAGGATAGCCGCCGGAAAACTGCGGGCGCGCATGCTTCTTCAGGTGCACGATGAACTGCTGTTTGAGGTCCCGCCTGATGAGTGCGACTCGCTTGAAGATCTCGTTCGCGCCGAAATGTCGGGTGCTCTGGAACTTCGCGTGCCAGTGCGCGTGGATATAGGTGTGGGGGAGAACTGGTTGGTCGCTCATTGACCCGGAAGGAACGCAACGCGGGAGAACTGCCATGCCATCACGCAACTCGGTCCTGTCGGGTGTACTCGTGCTGGGACTTCTTCTCCTCTTCGGGTGCGACGATATCACTCGGAGTGGAGAACCGGGTGGAGCGACAGGCGCGGCAGACCCCAGGCTTGCCAAAGAAAGCGTCCCACCGGCACTTGTCGACGCCAACACGCGCTTCGCGTTCGAAATCTACCAGCGCCTGGTTGAGACACCCCCCGCGGGGAACATCTTCATATCGCCTGCGAGCATCAGTCTCGCCCTCGCGATGGCGTACAATGGCGCGGCAGGAAACACGAAGGAGGCGATGGCTCGGACGCTGGGCGTGGAGGAGATGACGCTGGAGGAGGTCAACCAGGCGAACCTGGTGCTCCTCTCAAACCTCGTGTACGCGGACGAAACTGCGAGACTCGCAATTGCCAATTCTGTCTGGGCCAACCAGGAATACGATTTCTACGAGAGTTTCCTCGACCGCAATCGCCGCTACTTCGGAGCAGAGGTTGCCACTCTCGATTTTGCCAGACCTTCAGCCCTTGCCACGATCAACGGGTGGGTGGAAAGGAACACGTTCGGGAGGATTCCGAGTATTCTGGACCAGATACCGGATTTCGCCATCATGTATCTGATCAACGCCATCTATTTCAAAGGCGAATGGACGAACAAGTTTGACGTTGCTGAAACGCGGATGCGGCCGTTCACTCTGAGTTCCGGTTCCGCGAAGAACGTTCCCATGATGACAAGGCACGGAAAGTATGCCTACCTCGAGAACGGGCTGTTCCAGGGAGTCGCATTGCCTTACGGAAACAAACGTTTCAGCATGTACGTGCTGCTTCCAAAAGAAGACGTAGGCCTCGCAACTTTGAACAGGGATCTGACGGTTTCCAACTGGACGACTTGGGTCGCCGCATTCGACACCATGGAAGGGACGATTTCGCTGCCTCGGTTCGAGATACGGTATGAGGAGACGCTCAATTCCGTTCTCTCGGCAATGGGAATGGGGGTCGCGTTTGATCCACATGGGGCGGATTTCAGTGCCATGCTGCCCGTCAGTCCTTCCCGGAACGTGTTCATCAACGAAGTCAAGCACAAAACGTACCTCAAAGTCGACGAGGAGGGTTCTGAAGCTGCGGCCGCTACCTCCATTGAATTCGGCGTAACGTCCGTTCCTGTTACGTTCAACATGGTCGTGAATCGCCCGTTTTTCCTCGTGATCCGCGAGAACAGATCGGGGACGATCCTTTTCATGGGAACGATCATCGACCCGTCTTCATGAAGCGCGGGAGTAGCATTGCGCGGATTCAGGTCTTCGCTTTTCCCTCTGTACGCTGCATCACAGCATAACCAACGCCGAACACGTACCTTTGTATCGACAGGAGGGGCTTTGCCCCTCAAGTTTGTGATTCCTACAAAGGAGCGAGT
>Ga0116178_10001064_pt1 | contig 23237 bp, 17 predicted proteins | sample AD_STIC12_MetaG_FD_89880 | JGI IMG/M metagenome (GOLD analysis project Ga0116178, IMG submission 89880) | Active sludge microbial communities of municipal wastewater-treating anaerobic digesters from USA - AD_STIC12_MetaG | ecosystem: Engineered > Bioreactor > Anaerobic > Digestate | place: USA... | reverse complement strand
ATCGTTGAAAAAGACTATCCGCGTCTTTCCGAAGAACGGATTGGTCAATTCAGGTTCCAGAACCACCCCTTTTGCTCGAAGATCCGCGCACGCCTTGTCAAAATCATCCACCCAGATGGCAAGATGGTTTGCGTTGGCATCTACCGTGTTCCCATCTTCAAGCGGTGGCACGATTTCGATCGCCATGCCTCTGGAATCCTGTACGAAAAATGCTTTCGGTTCCTTCTCGCTTTCATATACGATTTTGAACCCCAGGACGCGTTCATACCAATTCGCCAGCGTGCGCGTGTCTTTCGCCGCGAGAGCAACGTGTTCCATCGAATACATCCGGTTTCCCTTTCCGAGGCTAATTTTGAGACGACTCCACATCGGAATATACCCAGCGACCCGATTTTCGGGCAAAACCCTTCCACGTCGCCTTCGCGACAGCGGGATGAATCAAGTATTTTCTTAGCGGAAGTAGCGTTTACGCGTAGCTCTGCGAGGTGAGGTTTTTGCGGGAGCATTTCAATGTGCAACGGCTGGCAAGAGCATTCGAGCGACGAGCAACCAACGGACGCGTCGGGTGGAGGGAGCTTCATTCCGTCCAACGAGCAGCGGAATGGAGCAAGCCAGTTCCCGGATTCTGCGCTGTTGTCGGCGCTTCTCGAGTCTTGTCCCACCGGTATTGCTGTGGTTGGCCAATCCGGCGCAATCCTTGCGGCAAACGCAAAGGCCGAGCGGTTTTTCGAAGGCGCGCATCTGGACCTCACCGGCAAATCGTTTCCGGATTTTCTGAGCGCGGAATCACAGCAGCGGTTTGAACGCACGGCGAAAACACTCGCTGATGCGGGGCACGGCCGGGACCGGTTACCGGTCAAAGGCGCCAACGGAATCATCCACGTGTTCGACGTGGTGGCGAAGTTGCCAACGACGTCGGACGCGAATGGCGCCGTTCTGATTCTGCGGGACACCACTGACCAACCTGTGACTCTGGCAGCGAACTCTGAAGATCGGTTACGGATACTCTCGCGTGCGGTTGAACAGAGCCAGACTGTGGTGGTGATTACGGACGCGGAAGGAACGATCGAGTACACAAACGAAGCATTCACCGCGATCTCCGGTTATTCGGCGGAGGAGGCAAGAGGCAGGAATCCCCGGATACTGAAATCCGGGCATACAACGGAGGCCGAATACCGTCAACTCTGGGAGACTATCCGCTCGGGAGAGACATGGTTCGGCACGTTCTACAACCGAAGGAAAGACGGGACGTTCTACTGGGAAGCGGCCAAGATCTCGCCCGTCCGAAACAACGACGGTGTCATAACCCACTTCATTGCGCTCAAGGAAGACATCACTGCCCGCGTGAAAGCGGAACGGGAGCTTGCCCGAAGAGCGCGTTATCGTACGGCCATCATCGAAGCGGATCGAATCCTTTTGGAAAGGGAATCCGGGGAGGACCTGACACCAGTTCTCAGAGTGCTGGGCGAGGTGTCCGAGTCCGCGCGAGTCCGCCAGTTTCAGAATCAGCGCGACAGCTCCGGCGGGCTTCTCGCGAGTCTGGTGGCCGAATGGGTAGCGCCCGGTGCAGAGTCGCAACTCGGGAACCCCGCGATGAAGAACTTGCCCCACGAAGGTGCGTTTTCGCGCTGGGAAAAGGCGCTGAAGCGTGGGGAGCCGATTCACGGACTGGTGAGGGATTTTCCGCCCGAAGAACAGCGCCTGCTGGAGGCACAGCGCATCGCATCCATTGCCGTATTCCCGATTACAAAGGGGACTGAATGGGCTGGCTTTATCGCGTTCGAGCGATGCGATGAACCACCACGACCGTGGACAGAATCAGAGATAGCGCTGCTGGGGGCGGCCACCGCCTCCATCTCACTGGGGGTTTCGCGGCAGGCAGCCCAGAAAGCTCTTGTCGAAAGCGAAGAACGATACCGTTCAGTGGTAAACAGCGTGAAAGAAGTGATTTTCCAGACAGATGCGGACGGTAACTGGACATTTCTAAATCCCGCATGGGAGGAGCTTACCGGGTTCAGAGTCGATGAAAGCATTGGGACGAACTATCTTCACTACACGCACCCCGAGGACAGAGCCAAAAACCTGGAAATGCTTGCCTCTCTTTCGAGTGGAAAACTGGAGTCGATCAGGCACGAGACGCGTTATCTGACGAAATGCGGAGAAGAACGATGGTGTGAAGCGCTCGTGTGGGTGGTTCGGAAGAGTGGCCCCGGCACCGCGCCAGGCACTGCGGGAGTGATCGAGGATATCACCGAACGGAAGCTTGCGATCGAGGAACTCCGCCGGGCGAAGGAAGCGGCAGAGGCCGCGAACCGCGCGAAAACCGAGTTCCTCGCCAACATCAGCCACGAGATTCGCACTCCCATGAACGGTATTCTCGGTATGACGGAGCTGGCGCTGGAAACCCGACTTTCGCGCGAACAACGAGAATACCTGCAAACAGTAAAAACGTCCGCGGATGCGCTCCTCGTGCTTTTGAACGACATGCTGGACCTTTCGAAGATCGAAGAGGGCCAGCTTGAACTGGAGCACACCGAATTCGACGTTCGAACTACGGTCGTAACAACGGTGAACACGCTAATCACTCGCGCAGAGGCAAAAAACATCAACCTGAATGTCAGGGTCGATCCGAACGTTCCTGCCACACTGGTTGGAGACCCTGCCCGGCTGCGTCAGATTCTGTTGAATCTGGTAGGCAACGCGATCAAATTCACCGAAGTCGGTGGCGTATCCGTTGAAGTTGTCGCGGAAAACGGCGAAGAACCGGGAAGTACCTACATTCGAGTGCTCGTGCGTGATACGGGTATCGGAATCCCGGTTGAACGGCAATCGGCGATTTTCGAGAGCTTCACGCAGGCGGACGCTACCATCAGTCGCAGATTCGGGGGTACCGGGCTGGGGTTGGCAATCACGAAGCGACTCGTCAATGCGATGGGTGGCACCATTGAAGTTACGAGCACACCGGGCGAGGGAAGTACGTTCGCATTCGTCATCCCCTTTGGGAAAGGGAGCGCGCGCGGGGAACGCCCCGCTCCTGACATAACCGCTGATTCGTGGCGGTTCCCAACGGCTGCCGATATGCGGAAGACCAGTCGAGGGGACGCAAAGGAGCTGCCGAAGGAGCCCCATGATTCGGAGGGCGGCGACACCGGTTCGGAAGACGCGCGTCGCGGTACCGTCCTTGTGGTGGAAGATAACGCTACCAATCTGGCACTCGCACGGACTATCCTCGAGAAGGCGGGTTACCGGGTTGTTGCCGCCGGCGACGGACACCAGGCGTTGGCTTATCTGCAAGCCGCTCGTTCGGCATCCGATCGCCCCGACGCGATTTTCATCGACATTCAGATGCCCGGGATGGATGGATTTACTGCCACGAGGAACATTCGTGGAATGGATGCGTGGAAGGAGGTCCCGATCGTTGCGATGACAGCGCACGCCATGAAAGGTGACCGCGAGAAATGCCTTGCGGCGGGAATGAACGACTACCTCTCCAAACCGGTGAAAAAGGAGGAATTGCTCCAGGCCGCGGAGAAATGGACGGGTACAGGCCGAACTCAATGGAAATCAGCCCCACACGCAGAAAGCGGTGACCCGCGGGCTGACAGGGAGGTTTTTGACGCCGCCCGCCTTCTGGAACTCGTGGATAATGATGAATCGGCGTTCCGGGAGATCATTACAACGTTCCGCGAAACGACGCGCGACCTCGTCAACCGCTTGAAAGAAGCGAGCGAGAATAACGACGTCGCCGCGATGCGCCGCATTGCTCACACGCTAAAAGGTTCGGCGGGGAGTTTCTTTGCCGGCCAACTTCAGAAGGCAAGTGCGAGGCTGGAACAGCTGTGCGCGAACGGGACGTTTGAGGAAATTGCGCGGAGCGTCGCAGACGTGGAAGAGTTCTGGTGTCGTCTGGAAGACCGGATGGATACCGGCAGCTAGGCGAAACAAAAACCCGACCGGGGAGGGAGGATACCCCGATCGGGATTGGGTCATTCCCGAAGGGGAAGTCGAGAACGACCTAAGCAGGTTGTATCTACTCTCTATGACTTCCGACCTTTCGATTGGTTCCTTGCGGTAATTGCCGCGCTTCACTGCGGCGTTGGCGCCATGGCGGGTAATTCGGAAAGAGGGCGTCTCCTTGTTGGAAAAACAGATCGTCGCCGTGTTTATGGGTGGTCGCGCTTCCGAACACGACATTTCGTTGAAGACGGGCACCGTGGTCGTGAACTCGTTGGATCGTACGCGGTACACGGTCTACCCCGTTCAGCTGTGCCGTGACGGGGGGTGGATTATTCCGGCGGAGCCGTTTTCAGGGAATACGCCGTGGAGCCCGTTCGATGAGGCCGCAGGTACAGTGGCAATCGAGACGGCTCTCCGTGAACTGAGGCGTATCAGCCCGGACGTGGCATTCATTGCGCTTCATGGGCGGTTTGGCGAGGATGGATGCGTTCAGGGACTTCTCGAACTGTTGGATATTCCGTACACGGGGTCCGACGTGATGTCATCCGCACTCGCCATGGATAAGGTTAGATCGAAGCAGATTGTCGCGTACCACGGGATTAGGACGCCCAGGTGGATCGTGGTGCAAGAACAGGAGTGGAAAATGCGCCGTTCGGAGGTCGTCATGCGCGTTGCACGTGAGTTCAGGTTCCCCTGTGTGGCGAAAGTGCCTGAAGAAGGCTCAAGCTTCGGAATGGGGATACCGAAGAATGAGGTTGAGCTCGAGAAGGTCATGGACGAGAGCATAGCAGCTCGAGGACACATGATGGTGGAGGAGTACATCTCCGGAACAGAGATCACGTGTGCCGTTCTGGGTGGATTCCCGGGTGAGGCCCCCGTCGCTCTCCCATTGACGGAGATCATCCCCAAAAACTCGGCATATTTCGATTTCGAAGCCAAATACACGCCCGGGGCTTCGGAGGAGATTACGCCGGCGAGGCTGGATCCCGAAATCACGGCCCTCGCTCAGGATATCGGCGTTCGGTCTCACATCGCCCTTGGCTGCGGGGGGATGTCCCGAACCGATATGATAGTGCGAGACCGGGAAGTGTTTTACCTCGAGACAAACACAATTCCCGGGATGACGGAAACCTCGTTATATCCGCAGGCAGCCCGTGCGATGGGAATGGATTTCCGTGACCTCCTTACCCGGCAGGTGGAATTGGCGATCGCGTACCATCAGCGAAAGAGGATGTGATCCTCGTGTGCATCGAATCAAAGGGCTATTTCTGACCGTCTGTTGGCCCGGAGCGGATGCATACCGAGATACTGGAAAGTGACCGATCGAACACGTCGATCGTCAGCATCATACACCAGGATTAACCAGTCTTCAAAACGGTGTGCTGTTCCTGGTGGGGGGATTTTGCCCAGTCTGTCTATCAGGTATCCGGCGACCGTCTCATATTCACCCTCCGGCAGCACGACACCGAGCGCACGGGCGAGAGAGTCCGGTTGCGCGGTCGCGGCCACGAGGAAACGTCGCTCGCTCAACGCTTTGATTTCCGGCTCTTCCTTGTCAAACTCGTCTTCGATGGCGCCAACCAGCTTCTCCAGCAGATCCTCCATCGTAACGAGACCGGTCACGTCCCCATACTCGCCGACGACGACGAGCAGATGCGTGTTGTGGCGCCGAAACGTATCCAGCAGTCGACTGACGGAAATCACTTCCGGAACAAAAACTGGCGGACGCATCAGGTCGCTCACAACAACTGCGGTTGGTCCAACGCCTGATTCATACGTCAACAGCAGATCTTTCGCGAAGAGAACGCCCACAATCTCGTGTTCGTCCGCACCTGTGACTGGAATGCGGGAGAAACCTGATGACGCGCACAGGCTCTTCGCTGTTTCCAAAGAGTCGTGCCGGGCGAGCGTGACCATCTGAACGCGCGGGGTCATTATCTCGCGCACCGTCGTTTCCCGCAACTTCAGTGCTTCGCGCAATAACGCGTGCTCGTCCGTCGCGAGGGAGCCTTCCTCGCCGGCCATGGCTACCGCGGCTTCCAGTTCCGACCGCACTGGAGGCTGCCGGGGTTTTCCCGCCATCACCCAGCGTGAGACCCCGCGCGTGATTCCACTGAATAGCCACACCAACGGCCACAGAATAGAACTCAAAGCGATCACAGGGCGGATTACTACCAGACTGGTGGATTCAGAATGGCTTTTCCCGAGTTGTTTCGGCAATATCTCCCCGAAAATCAGGATCACTGTTGTCATGAGGGCCGTGTTGACCCAGACGGCGGTCTCGGGGTCGGCAATGTAGTAGCTGAGTACCATCGCAGTCACGGACGCAGCACCGATATTGACGACGTTGTTCCCGATTACGATGGCGGTCAGGAGCCGATCCGAGTGGCGGTCCCACTGGAGGAGAGGCTTTGCTTTGCGGCCGTAATGGTCAAGCGCGCGTCTAATCCGCACTTTGGTCATAGCGACAAGCGCGGTTTCTGAAGCGCTGAAAAAGGCAGAAAGACACAGAAGGACCAAAAGGACCGCAAGGCTCGTTGGAACGGACACGGTCTTTTTTACTCCTCAGACACCATCAGGGATGAAGGCTACGTGCCCTCAGGAAGGCGAGAAGTTCCGCGGGCTTATCCGTTTCCAACGCATCAGCTCCGCATTCAATTGCCTGCCCCCACCCGTCCGGCGCGTCTTTGGAAAGCACGTTACAGAACACCCTCGCGCCCGCGCGGTGACACGCGGCAACCTTCGCAGGGGTAATATCTCGCAGAGACGCACCGAAGATCGCCGGTTGCACTCGTTCCATGACTTCCGGCAGCGTACCGAGGTCCCCCGGTGGTCGCGGTAACATCCGGAATACTGCCGGCTCCAGCGCTCGCAACTCCGCAAGGGTACCCCCATCGGAGTACACTGCCGTCTGCGCGCTCACCTCTTGCCGGCGCATTGCTTCGACAAGGTCCTGAGCGTCAATCCCGCCTGCATCGAGATAAATGCGCACGCGTCCCCGCATTGCGGCGAGGGCTTCGTCGAGGGTCGGTATTCGGACTCCCGCTGCCAGCGACCCGTCCGGATTCCTCACGTTGAGAGCTCGGACCTCTGCCAGCGCGAGGTCCGTGACTCTACCGGTTCCGTCTGTCGTGCGGTTCACCTTCTGATCGTGCAGAATGACCAACTCACGGTCCGTTGTGTATGCAGGGTCGATTTCTACCCAGTCGGCGCCAACGGTGATCGCCTCCTCGATTGCCGGGACTGTGTTTTCCGGCTGATTCAGATGGGCACCTCTGTGAGCGATCACCTCAACAACTCGGGGGGGAACGTTCTCCCGCCGCAACCCTCGTGCACGGAGAAATGCGAGAAGCTCCGCCGGTCGGTCAGTTTGAAGGCCGTCAACGCCCATTTCTAACGCACGTTGCCACCCTTCGGGGCCGTCCTCCGCCATGATATCCACGATCACCTTCGCGCCACGGGCATGACATGCGCGCACCGATTCGGGAGAAAGGTTTGCGAGCGAAGAGATCGCAACATGATTGGTGAGTATGCTTTCGGCAAGAACGTGCCATGCGGAGGTATCCCCCGGGAACTCAGGAAGCGGGCTGATGCGCGGCTCCAGTCGGATCATCGCGCTCAACTCCGCAGGGTCGGCATACACCAACGAAACCTCCACCAACCCGTGCCTTGCGAGGAGATTCACAACGCTGTCGGGAGGAGCGTCTTTGCAGTCGACGTACGCGCCGACACGCCCACGCATGCGCGCGAAGACTTCATCCACCGTGGGAATTGACGCTCCGGCGAATGCCGGAGAGAATTTGCTGCCTGCATCGAGTGCCTTCAGTTCCGTCAGTGTGAGGTCTCGCACGCGGCCCTGTCCGTTCGTTCTGGCATCGACCGTGCCGTTGTGCAGGCATACAAAGTGACCGTCCCCGGTCATTCGGATATCTACTTCGATAAGGTCAACACCGAGCGCGATCGCTTGTTCGATTGATTCGACGGTGTTTTCGGGACAGGATTGATGCGCCCCCCTGTGGGCAACCACGAGGATATGGCTTCGCGATTCGGTTGGTGGTTCCACGTTCGTCCTTACAGGTGTGCACCCGTTCGTAAGCAACAGGAGGCAAACGCCCGTCGCGATGCCTGAAACCGTTTTCGCGAAGAACCCGCCGCGCGCACGCGTGGACGACATCATCTGGCAACTCGCACGGCGAGCATGCGCTCGAGTGCCTTCCTTGCGTTGACGGCCACCGCATCATCAACAAAAACTTCGTATCTGCCGGTACGAAGGGAATACCAGAGTTTCTCAGGCGTGTTCCTCTGCATGTGCGGGCACAGATTGCACGCACAACTCGGCCCTGGTGCCGCTATGTAGGTGTTCTCCGGCGCTTCGGTCTTGAACCGGTGCACCATGTTGCCCTCGGTGGCAACGATGTATGTCTTGCCTTTGTTCGCAGTTACGATGCGTAGCATTCCGGCGGTCCCGCGGACGAAATCTGCTTCGTCGCGGATGTTTTTTGGACATTCCGGATGTGCGAGAATCTGCGCGTCAGGGTGTTCCTTCTTCAGGGCACGCAGGGTGTCCACGCTGAAAAGCTCATGCACAACGCAAGTGGCATTCCACAGATAAATCTCCCTGTCCGTGTTCTCCTTCACCCAGCCTCCCAGGTGCACGTCCGGCACGAAAAGGATCGGTGTTCCGCGCGGAACCGAGTTCACGGCTTCCAGTGCATTGCCGCTCGTACACACGATATCGCTCAGTGCTTTCACTGCCGCCGTGCAATTGATATAGCAGATGGTAACGAGATCGTCCCGCCCCAGTTTTCCCTTGAGATGGGCCTGGTAACGAGCGAGATCCTTTGCGTCGCAACCCTCCGCCAGAGAGCAGCCGGCTTTGAGGTCGGGCATGAACACGTGGGATTCAGGATTCAGGATCTTCGCGGTCTCCGCCATGAAATGCACGCCGCAGAAACAGATGCGGGAAGCCTTCACCTCCACCGCCTTCCGGGCAAGTTCCAGCGAATCGCCGACAAAGTGGGCAGCGTCCTGAATGTACCCGTCCTGGTAACTGTGGGCCAGGATCAGAATCCCGTTCCGGTCTGCGAACTTGCGCATTTCATGCGGGTCTGGCGCCGCTTCCAGCATCACGTCGTCTTCCCGCGCCTTGGTCTCAAAGGCCATCAATCTTTCCTCGCGTCACTGCGTTCAGTCTCTTTGCCGCCATGCATTCGGTAGAAATCATGTGTGTGATAAATATAAAGGTGTGAAAAACACGGAAGGGTTCCCGGAGCTGCTCGATGGACGGGGGTTCCTTGAGAGTGAAGAGGGAGGAAACCGCCGCAGATTCGCTGAACGATCCCATCCTCGGGAACACGTCGTTGGCCCCGGGGGAGCTCAGGTCCAACCCTCGTGGTACCCCGTCTCGTACATGGCAACCACGTTTCCGGCAGGGCTTACTGCTTGAATGTTGTGGCACGGCGCGAGGATGTACCCGCCCCCTGCACCCAGGATTCTGATGTTTTCCTTCACTTCGTTGCGCACATCTTCCACGGTGCCGAACGGAAGCGTCTGCTGGTTATCCACGCCACCGTGGAAAACCAACCTGTCCCCGAAGTCCCTTTTCAGCGCTTCCCGCTCCATCCCGTTGCAGCGCCATTGCACGGGGTTGAGGACGTCGATTCCAGCCTCTATCATGTCGGGGATGATTGGACGAACTGCACCGTCGGAATGATGGAAGACGAATACTCCCGCGCTGTGAGCCAGGTCGATCATCCGCTTCATGCGGGGCAGGAGAAACGTGTGGATCTGCGCCGGGGAGAAAAGGAGACTCTCCTGTGATCCCATGTCTTCGGCGACGTACGACGAAAGAATGGACGCCGTCGATCTGGCCGCCTGCTCGTAGATGCGCAATGTGTTTGTATACGCAAGGTCAAACAACTTGTCCAGACAGTAGTGCACGATTTCCGGGTTCTCGACGAGATCAACAAAGACCTGTTCCAGTCCGCGAAGCTGGCAGTACCGCAGGAAGGGTTCCGAGCCCCCACCGGCAATCGGGCGATGTTCGTTTCCCCTGATCTGGTCAGGAATGTGGGAGTAATCCCACCAATCCGCCTGCGGCCAGCGGTAACTGGCTTCGATCTCCTCGACGGACCGGTATTGTGCCAGAGGGTTGTAAATGGCCTCCGTATACACACCCGTGGCGTATTCCACGGTTCGGTACCGGATGCCAAAAACGTCTTCGCCGTCCGGCGCCGGGGGACCGACGTATTTCCCACCGACACTCAGCGTGGCGTCAATGTGAAGCTTCGCGTGCAGTTCCTCGGTGGTGTTCACGCCGAGGTGCTCCTGAAGCTTCCGAGTGGCCTCCGGGGTGGCCCAATAGTCCATGGGGATTCTGTCGGGTTTCTGGCGGCGGAGTACTGCCTCCCAACGTTCGCGTGCGGTCATGGTTTCGCGTGGCATGGCTGTCCGATTCCTTGTGATGGAGTCTCTCGATGCAAGCAAAAGATCGTGTTTCAGCAGAAGGGAAGCAAAGCAGCCCTCTTCCATCGCGTGCAAGGATTCCCGTACTTTTCGACAGAACGAGTTTGTGGCCTCTCTCTGCAACTTGGAGGAGAAGCATAATGGATATACCTGTTGGCATGTACCGGCCTCATATGCGTGAAATCCCCATGTTTGCGCTGCCCGGCGGTTTCGTTTTTCGAGATTTCCGCCTTCCGGGCGACGAGGGTCCCGGTGACGCCGGCACCTGGGTAAAGATTCAGGCGGCGGCCGAGGCTCGGTTCATGCAGATAACACACGAGACGTTCCTCAACGACTTCGGAGGATATGAGTCGCAGCTTCCCGGTCGAAGCTGGTTTGTCGCAACCCAGAAAGGTGAAGATGTGGCGTCCATCACTGCATGGTGGTGGGATACACCTCCCGATTGCGTGCTTCAGGGCAGAGTTGGTTTGATCCACTGGGTCGCGACAATCCCCGAGTATCAGGGCAGGGGCATCGGAAAGGCAATGATGACGAAGGCGATGCAACGCCTTGCCCGGGACCATGAGGTGGCATATCTGAACACTTCCACGATCCGAATTCCCGCGATCCGGGTGTACCTGGATTTCGGATTTCTTCCGGACATGAAGAAGAATCGTGCCGACGAAGCGTGGTCCCTTGTCAGCGAGTCTCTCAAGCACCCCACGCTCGGGAACGCGTAACTACCGCCTTATCGCGCTGCCTGTTTCCCGCCCATTGTCAGCACGCAACGACAGGGCGCACCGTCTGATTCGCGGATGCGCAGAGGCATGCACGCAAGCCCATAGCGGCCGGCCGGGACTTCCCTCAGGTCGCAGTCTTCAAGGATAAGCACGTCTGCACTCATAAGCGTTCGGTGAACGGGGAGTTCCGTTGCGTCAACGGCATCAACGGACGGAGAATCGATACCCACGAGTCGGACGCCACACCGGACGAGCGCTGCTCCCGCGTCAGGTGAAAGGGAGATCCACGACATTGGCTTGTGTGCGCGGGATGGCTCAGTGTCGCAGGTTTTGAACAGAACTGCCTCATATTCCCCCGGACGCAGAGCATCCACATCCGCCGCGGTGATGACCCTTCGCGATTTCACTTCCACAACCTGCGCCGAAACAAAAAACCGTTCCGGGGGATATTCGTCCAGAGTCTTCCCGCCCGCGAATACATGCGCGGGAGCATCGAGGTGGGTGCCGCTGTGGCTTGACATCGTCAAACGGCTGATTGTCACCCCGCCATGTTCTTTCGCCTCGCGCTCAAACGCCGGATCGCCGGGGAACGGCGGGGCATCCAGACCCAGCGTGCGAGTGACGTCGAAGATGTGGCAGGATTCCATCATCCTCGCCTCCGCGCTCGGGCTCCGGAAGCCTCCAAATCACGGACGGTCGGGCTCAGAACTCGAACCCTGTACATGCCCCGCACAGAGTTTGCGAGATAGACAGCCGGGCTCGTCAGCAGTTCGGAGATCGAGACGACGCGCTCGGTCACTCTGCCGGTGTTGATGAGGTGGGCACGCATTGTTCCTCCGAGTAGACCGCAGGCCACAGGTGGCGTGAAAAGCCTTCCACCAATGTTCACGAAGACATTTGCTACGGTAGATTCGGTCACTTCTCCCCTCTCGTTCCACAGTATGACATCTCGGCAGCCCGGGTTCTCTCTCATCGCGGATTCATAGACCCTCCGGTTGGTCGTCTTGTGATAGACAAACACGTCCGACGTGCTGACCGGTTCGCGGGCGACTGCTACCCGAACATCGTTACCGATTCGCGATGCAAGGGGGAATGCTTCCAGTGACATGGTCCCAGATCTGTGCACCAGCAGGCGAATTCTGTGCGCCTTTTGGGGAAGCGTCCTCGCGAATGATCGGAGTTTGCGCCGAACCTCGCGCATGTCAACCCTGAATCCGAAGTAGTCCGCACTTTCCACGAGACGCCGCAGGTGAAGTGTCTTCAGGTAATACCCTGACCGTGGCTCCCAGCGCATCGTTTCAAGAAGCTGGAATTCGGGTACTTCTGCAGAAAGCACCTTCGCCTTCGTTTCGCATTCTTCCCATTCGGATTCCGCATCTGAGTCCCAGACAATTCCGCTACCTGCGCCATATTCCGCCTTGCCCGTTCTGTCAATCAGCGCCGTACGGATGGCAACGTTGAACTGCGCGTCCCCGCCGGGAGTTACAAACCCGATTGTGCCGGTGTAAATGTTGCGTAGTGTAGTCTCCAGGTCCGCGATGATCTGTGTGGTCCGGATTTTTGGCGCGCCCGTGATGGAAGCCGGTGGAAATGTTGCTCGGAACACGTTCTGCAGGCGTTCCTCCGTTTTCGCGGTGACTGTCGACGTCATCTGCCAGATGGTGGGATAACGCTCGATTTCAAAAAGACGTCTGACCGCCACGGACCCGGTGAGGGCAACTCTACCGAAATCGTTTCGAACCATATCGACGATCATCACGTTTTCCGCTCGTTCTTTCAACGAGGTCTGAAGTCGTTCAGACATCAGGAGGTCTTCCGCAAGCGTCTTGCCACGGGCTGCGGTTCCCTTCATCGGGCGTGATTCAAGTTCACCGTTGCGGCGGGTGAAGAATAACTCAGGAGAGGCGCTGCATATCGTCCATTCTCCCGTGTCAATATACCCGCCGTAAGGAGGGTTCTGAGCGACAACCAGTCTCAGGAAGAACTCCCACCGGTCAAAGGTGACCTCCGACTGGAGACGGTAGGTGTAGTTCACCTGATAGGTGTCACCGGATTCGATGAATGCGTGTACCCGGCGGATAGCTTCGCAATATTCCGTCCTGGAAACCGAGGGGTACCACCGAAGCGTGCGCGACAGCGCTTTGGCGGGAGGGGCAGGGATATCGACCGGTTCGACGCTTCTGAACAGGCAGAACCAGGCGAGAGGGAACCTTCCCGGAGCATGCGCCGCAAGCCCCGCGTCGAACGCGGGAGTCGCCTCGTAGGAAACGAACCCCGCGCAATAAAGGGCATCCTCCTCAGCGGCCGTGTCGATCGTTTCGAGAACGGGTAACACGTCCTGCAGCTTTGAGGCAACGAGGGTCCTCTGCGGGTCGACGAATTTCAACCACTGCCCATGGCGGGCGTCCCGCAGAATAACCATGGGAGCGCGCATTGTTCTTGCCCGAGCATCAGTCATCGCGATGTGTCACTCCCGGGGTAGGTCGCGATCGAGTACGGGCGGCTGGTGCGCGCGGACGCAGATTTTTCATCGCGGTTACCGCGAGCACGTCGCAGGCTTCGTTGTCCGGATTACCGGAATGTCCTTCCACCCATTCCCATCTGACGGAGTGAACCCCGGTGAGGCAATCGAGCGCCTCCCAGAGGTCCCGGTTCTTCACCGGATCCTTTGCCGAAGTCTTCCAGCCATTCTTTTTCCAGTTGGGAAGCCACTTCGTGATGCCGTCCCGGAGATACCGGGAATCCGTAACCACAACCACATGGCAGGGCTCCTTCAAAGCGCGAAGGGCCTCAATCGCTGCCCTGAGTTCCATGCGATTGTTCGTGGTCTGGGGTTCCGCACCGAACAAAGACTTGCGGTGCGTTCCGTACTTCAGAATCGCCGCCCACCCACCCGGACCAGGGTTGCCGGAACATGCGCCGTCCGTGTGTATGCGGATTTCTTTCATCGTACCTCGAGAGTTGCTGCGTGGCGCTCTGGGAATCTAAAATTCGAGAACCTTTCGCACGAGGCAAAGCTTCCGACGTGTGGTGATGGCAAACGGACGGGATCGGCGAACTATGATCGAAAACCTCAACCCTGCGTTCGAAATGTTTCTTTTTCCAGCGAAAGTGTCCGCCCGCGCTCGACGGTATTTCAGCCTTTTCGATCGGGCATTGGCGAATTTGTTGGCACATTTTGACGTAGAAGCAGGACTGATCCGCCACGCGGTTCCCGAAGGTTCGCCCGGTGCCCCTGAGGAGGTTGCCGACCTGGACAGGTTCGAACGGAAAAAGCGCATCTCGCCGTTGAACAGGTGGGCGTACGGCGTCGGAAGGCAAAGCGCGGCTGCAATCGGCGCGTTCGGATATGGATACGCGCAACGCCTGTCCATGTATTCGGGCGATCCAGACATCCTGCGTGCAGTTCGAAATGGTCTGGAAGCGTTCACGCGCATCCAGGTCCCGTCGGGCGAATTCGTCTTCACCCCGATACGATTCTGCTCCGTGTACGGCACCCACGAAATGGCCTGGCGACTGGAATGTCTTCTCACTGCATTTCTGTGCGTCAGAGAGGCACTGACTTCCGAGGAACAATCCCGGTACTGGGCAATGCTGCTGCGGGCGATGGAGTTCCTTCGAGAGACGCCGTGCGAACACCGTTGTAACCGGGGTGTGGTCTGGTGTGCCGTGATGGCCATGTGCTGGCGCGCTACCGGTGACGAACGGTACCTGGCGGATGCCCAGACCGTGTGGGAACGTGTGGCCCCCGACGTGTTTCTCGAAAACGGGCAGATATTCGAAGGTTGTGGGCCGTGCAACGGCTACTCCATGATTTCGTACGAGTATCTTTTGCGGTACCGCTTTGCCGCGGAAGACGAATCACTCGACCCCGTTATCGAAAGCTCCACAGACTGGGCTACGCGGATGTATACCGACCGGTATGTTACGTTCCGGGGCGTATCTACCAGGCAGGACATATCGGATGCTACGCACAAAGCGATCCCGTTGCTCCTCGGTTTCGAACGGTTGTCGTCGCGCGTTCCCTGGTATTCTGAAATGGCTGAAAATCTGCTGGACCGTATCGAGCGTGGGTACGAAGCAGCGCCGGTTCAACACGGCGGAATCGCATGGGTGGCCGCTGCAGCGGCGCACAACCCTGCGACATGGAACGTAAGCAGTCCCGCGGCCAGGAGAGCGCCGTCCGTTCGTTCATATTCATCTCAGGCCACCAGTTATGCCACGGTTGAGCAACGCGGTTACCAGGCTCTCATCGCGTTCCGCAGCCTTTCCCCGCGAAAAGGCCTCCAGACATGGGCTGTTCGTGGTGAGGCGCCGTTCATTTTCCCCGAAGACAATCATCCATCGTGCGCCATATCGTGGGGGCACGATTCTGCCCGGGACAATGTGACCGAATGGGACACCATCCGTGAGGATGCGGACCAGTTCCCGAGTTTCACCACCAGGACGGGAGACGCCGTCACGAGTTATGTCGTCACGCCAATGACTCTTGTTGTGGTCTACTCATTCGACACGCCCCGCGAGACCGTGATCAGATGGTGCGGCAGCAGCCGCCACACCAGAGGGTTCCACCTTCAGGATGGCTTCGTAAGCGCGACAGGAGCAAAGGGTGCGTTGCACTGGTGGAGCAGCGAGCCAGCGATAAGTTCGGACGGATTCGTCGTCGAGTTTCGAGGCAGCTTCCTCACGCAGGCGTTCGCGTTCTCTGCCGGCGGCTTCCGGCGTATTGGTTCCATTGCGTCCCAAGACGGTCTGATCAGCCTCTTCTGGGAAGACGACGGGGGCAAATTCGCTGCCATCGTCAACCATGCGCCACGTGCACTGCCCGTGCCACCCTATTTCAATCGCCCGCACAACGAACATGCAACACTGCTGGACCCCTGCCAAGTGAAGGTTTTTTCCGAAGATCGCAACGTAGTTCCGTGATTCACCTTCAGAGGCAAGGCGGAACGTCTGATCGACTCAATGAAAGTGATCATGTTATCGGGAATGCCGGTTTGTCGTAGCGTCCGTATTCCTTCCTCAGCGACATCATCAACTCGTACCGTTCGAGTGGCATACCTCGGAACGCGCAATTCGAAGTCGAGAAAATGTACCCACCCCCCGGCATTCCATCACGCAAGGATCGCAGGACATCTTCGCGCACTTCCTCGTCCGTGCCAGTCTGGAGAAGCCCACAGTTGACGTTGCCGCAGAGACACACCTTCCCGGCAGTGATGCGTTTGACTTCGGCCAGGTCCACGCGCGCCTGCGGGTCTATAGAATGGAGAGCGTGGGGATTTGCTTCAACCAGTTGGTCCAGTATCGGCATGATATTGCCGTCGGTGTGCTTGATCACGAACAGACCGTTTTCCCGGTGTGACGCGATGATTTCAGTGAGGTACGGCGTGACAAACTCGAGGAACATTCCCGGACTCAGGAATGGGCCGTCATTGAAACAGTAATCGGCACACATCGTCACAGCTTCGGCTCCCGCCTCGCGGAACCGTCGTCCCGCTTCTTTCGCTCCTTCCGCGCCTCGTCGCATCTGGGCGTGCATCTCCTCAGGACGTTCCCGCAGTGCTGCGGCGACTTCCACCATGTCGTGCCCGTTCGGTATCGCCATCGTGCCGTCCGCTTCGCCGCAGAGCAGATAGGTTTTGTCAAGGCCCCATTTCTTGAAAATCCGAATTGCTTCCAAGTAGTCCGAGCGGAGTATGGAATAATCGTACTCTTCCGCGATCATCACGTGAAGCTCAGCGTGCTCGTGGAGGTAACGATCCTGCTCTTTTGGAGTCATACTACGAATGTTCTCGGTCCAGTCCCGTCCAAACTTCTCCGGTCCCAGGAAGTACACGAGCTCGAATGTCGGCACGATGTCATCCGGACGCCGGCACTCCAAAGCCGCTACGGCGCGCTCCTTAGGGGTCATGATGGTTTTCTCCTTGTTGCTTTTGTGATAGGACCTTGGTGCCCGTGTCTTCGGGACTATGGGAGTTTTCCGTTACCTTGTGTGTACAAGGTAAGGATGCTAGTCGTCGGACGAAACGCACGACAAGGAGGAAGACGTGAGTCGAAAGGCCGTGTTGCCCACCTGGTATTACCGTCAGTATCCCTCGGATTTTCGGCGCGGCGAGGAAGCTACGCTCGGTATTCTGGGATGGGCAAGGCGGGATTGCACGGTTCCGCTTGATGAAATGGCGCTTGTTCTGATGCACTTCTGGAACGTGGGTTTTCCCGGTGGACCGGATTGGAGCGAAAACTCTCCGCACGTGCTGGTGAGGCAGGCGCAGGAGTACGTGGGACGGTGCGTCGCGCAGTTCACGCGGAGCATGCCCCCCATACTCAAGGCGGCCCGCGAGTCGGGTATGACAATCGTGCACGTTGCCTCCGGGGAGGATTACGCAAAGCGTTATCCGCACTATCAACGAACGTGCGCCGAGGTGAACCTGGACCCCCCCCAGAAGCAGCCCGGGGCCATTCGCCCCCGGACCACCGACATGCCGACAAATGTTGAGCGGTACGGGCCGGGATGGGCTGATTTCAAAGATGCGCCATATGATTTCCCCTCGATCGCACGGCCTGAAGGGGAAAACGAACTGCTCTGCGTGTACACCCACCAGCTCAACAGCGTTCTGCGGAACCGTGGAATATGGCATCTGACATACTGCGGATTCGCCATAAACTGGTGTCTCTGGCACAGCCCGTGTGGTATGGTCGACATGTCACGCCTGGGGTATACCTGCGGGTGCATCCGGCAGGGAGTTGTCGCGGTGGAAAACAGGGAATCGGTGCGCACGAGGGGAAATCACGACTACGCGATGTGGAAAACGGCGCACATGTTTGGCTTCGTGGTTGACGACGACGACTTCATTCGTGCGGTTCAAAACGCAAGAGAGGGGTAGGATTTACTACCCCTCTCTTGGCTTTGGTTCTGAGATTCGCGACGGATCAGACGACCCCCTGGTCCAACATCGCTCTTCCCACCTTCATGAATCCGCCGATGTTCGCCCCGTTCACATAGTTTCCGGGCGTTCCAAACTGCTCCGCGGTCGTCGCGCAGGTTTTGTGGATGCTTTTCATGATCCCACGCAGCCGGTTATCGCCCTCTTCGCGGGTCCACGGCAATCGCATGCTGTTCTGAGACATTTCAAGTCCTGAAACCGCTACTCCGCCGGCGTTTGCGGCTTTGCCGGGTGCATAGAGAATCCCGGCATCAAGGAAGACACGAACTCCCTCCAGAGTAGTCGGCATATTGGCCCCCTCAACGACGCACATGACGCCGTTGCGAACCATGTTTGCCGCGTCTTTTTCGTTGATCTCGTTCTGGGTTGCGCTGGGGAATGCCACGTCTGCTTTGTGATTCCAAAGGGGGTTGTACCCGAGATTCGGATCCACCGGAGTGTATACGACGCCGGGGAAGGCATCCGCGTACTCCTTGATTCTTCCGCGCCGTTCGTTCTTCAATTCCATGATGAATTTGAGCTTTTTCGCGTCAATTCCCGCCTCGTCGTACACGTACCCCGAGGAATCCGACATGGTAACCACTTTGCCACCGAGGTCGTTTACCTTTTCCACCGTGTACTGCGCAACATTGCCGCTTCCCGAAACAAGCACCGTCTTGCCTTCCAGCTTCTCCCCTCTGGTTGCAAGCATTTCGGCCGCAAAATACGTGGCACCGTACCCGGTTGCTTCCGGACGGATGAGGGCGCCTCCCCATGCAGGGCCTTTTCCGGTGAGAACACCGGTGAACTGGTTGGCCAGCTTCTTGTACTGACCGAAAAGGAATCCGATTTCCCTGCCGCCTACGCCGATGTCGCCCGCCGGAACGTCCGTATCGTGACCAATATGCCGAAACAGCTCATTCATGAAATTCTGGCAGAACCGCATCACCTCACCGTCGCTTTTCCCTTTCGGGTCGAAATCGGAGCCGCCCTTCGCGCCGCCCATGGGCAAGGTGGTCAGGCTGTTCTTGAACACCTGCTCAAACGCGAGGAATTTCAGCACGCCGAGCGTTACTGAAGGGTGGAAACGCAATCCACCCTTATAGGGTCCGATCGCGCTGTTCATCTGGATCCTGAAGCCCCGGTTGATCTGGATCTCGCCTTTGTCGTCAACCCAGGGAACCCTGAACATGATTACGCGCTCAGGCTCGACCATGCGTTCGAATACTTTGGCCTTACGGAACTCCGGAAACTTGTCGTAGACGAGTGCGACCGATTCTGCGACTTCGGTTACGGCTTGATGGAATTCCTTCTCCATGGGGTTTTTCGCTTTGACCTGAGCCATTATTTCGTCTACGAAACTTGCCATTTTCTGGTCTCCCGGGGTTCGTTGTTGAAGTGTTATTGACAATCCAAGAATAAATATCTGAATTCACCCGATTGGCTGCAAGGGTCTGTCAACGGTGTATATGGCTAATATTGGGACGGAAATGGAGCGGCGGAACTGGAGTGTCGCGAACGGATCCGATGGAATGTGAACGAATATCCAGGGGAATCAATCAGCAGGACGGAAGGACTACCGGCATCACATAAGGACCTTCCGGGATGATCGCCAGGCTGGTTCTGGAACCGTGACGCTCCAGAGCCAGCGCAATCCCTTCCTCCACGGATGCGATTGGTGTGACGAACAGCTTCGCCAGAATGTCGGCAGGTATTCCGGTCGAATAATAAAGCACCTGTGCTGTTTCCAGCGCACGGCACATCATTTGGAACTGCCACTGATCAGGCACGAAGAATCCGGGGTCCTGCAACCGGTTGCGAAACTCTTTCACGGAGGCGGTTCCCAGCATGAGCTCCGTGAAATCAGGGGATCCTATTCCTTCATCGCAGGATGAAGCCACGATCAGTGTTCCGCCTTTCTTGAGTATTGGCAACGCAGCAGTCATGGCCTTCACAGACTGGTAGAAAGTCAGGTCCAACGGGTACCCTGCCGAGGTAGTAATGACCGCGTCCACGAGTTCAGGGATCGACACAATGGTGCTTCTCGCCGCGGCAGCACACCCGGCGGCGTGCGCATATTCGGGGTCACCGGAATACACTCCGGTGATATTGCGCTGTTCGTTGAGCGTCACTGAAATGGTGAAATCCAGTCCTGCGCGGCGCGCGATTTCGGTTGCTTCCTCGTGAAACGGATTCCCGGCGAGACATCCTTCACGGATGTTCGGGTGGGAGAGCATTTCCGGGCCATGCAAAACACGCATTGTGTCGACCCCCGCCAATCCGGGGCAGACAGCCTTTCTCCCGCCACTGAATCCCGCCATGAAATGCGGCTCTATGAGCGACACGGCGATGCGGACATCGGCTTCAACAAACTCCCGGTTCACCCAGATCGGCGTCCCCCTCGACGTCTCACCCAGGTACGCCAGCGTTGATTTGTCGCGTGCGACATGGCTGACCACCCTGCACCGGCGCGGGACATCGGCACCTAGGATTTCGGTAATCTCCAGCTCCGTACTGGCTCGGTGCAGGCCCGTCCCGACGATCACGGTGATCTTTTCGTCAGCGATACCCGCCTTGTTCAGAACGTCCAGAACCTGCGGCACGATGAGGGAATTGGGAACAGGACGCGTAATGTCGCTGACGGTGATTGCTGCCGCGGCGGTTCCGTGTCGGTGGGAAACTCGGCTCCTCGCTATCTCCCCGAGTGGCCTGCCGCCGATCGGGTGGCGCAGCGAGGCGTTGACGGCTGCTTCTTCGCACGCCAGCGCTTCAGCTGCGCCCGCCCGAAGCACGGTGCACGAAACCTGAACCGGAATCTCGGCACGAAGACCCCGGCGCCCGTACTTCAGTTCGACAATCATTTCTTCATCATTTTCAGTGCATTCGACATGGCTTGAATATGGGCGGGACCAGTCCCGCAACACCCCCCCATCACTTTCACCCCTGCTTTGATGAGGTCGGGCACTATGGCGCCGAATGTCTCTGGCGGCTCCTTGAATACCGTTACTCCATCTTCAAGTTCAGGCAGGCCTGCGTTCGGCTCTGCGACGATCGGCAGCGAGGTTGCCGTGCTCATTTCCGAACAAAGAGCCGCATATTGCACGGGCAGCAGGCCCCCGCAGTTCGCTCCGACGGCATCAGGGCCTGTTTCCGCAAGTCGGCTGGCCGCCTGGGCCGGTGATACCCCCATCAGCGTTCGAAAACCTCGGGGGTTCACATCGAAGGTCATCGTCACGAGGACGGGAACTCCCGCCGCGATGCCCTTCGCCGCCTTGACTGCGCAGACAGCTTCGGTGACGTCCATCATCGTTTCGACGATTATCCCGTCCGCACCGGCCTCGAGCAAAACGGCAATCTGCCGGCGGAACACGTCCGTCATCTGTGCCTCGGTCAGATCACCGTACGGTTCCACAAACTGCCCCGTGGGACCAACGTCTGCGAGTACCCAGGCTCTTCCCCGGACGGCTTCCCGTGCGATCTCCACAAGGCGCCGGTTCAGCTCATCTGCCCGGTCGCCGAGCCCCGCCTTGGCGAGTTTCGCGCTGTTGCCACCGAACGTATCGGTGATGACTGCCTGCGCTCCGGCGGCAACGTATGCACGGTGCACATCGGCGAGGACATCAGGATGTTCAACTCCCCACAGCTCGTTATTGCCTTTCGCTCCGCGTGCGGTGAGTTGTGTGCCCATCGCCCCGTCGAGAAGCAAGATACCTTCCTTGATGCGTTCCTGAAGTGTCATGATTTATCCCCGCCCAGCGAAAAGCCCTCGCCGCGTTCGTACCTCTCCAGAAGAGCCCTTGCGTGTCGCCGAAGTCTCTCGCCGCATTGCGGATCGTCGAATGCGAAATCCACGAATGCTTTGAAATAAGACTCAGGGTTCCCGATGTCGTAGCGCGTCTCATTGGAACGAAGGGGAACGCAATACACCGGCTTGCCTTCGCGCACAAGCCGCCGGATTGCATCCGTGAGCTGGATTTCGCCTCCGTGGCCGGGCAGTGTGGCGTCCAACGCGTCGAATATCTGGCCCCCAAAAACGTACCGTGCAGCAACCGCATAGCGGCTTGGTGCCTGATCCGGTGTTGGTTTCTCCACGATGTCCGTTATCCGGAAAGGCTGGGTGAGGTCGGCACCCTCTTCCGGCTTTACCACCCCGTACCGGCGAGTCGCATCGTGCTCGACCAGCCACACCGCAATGGTAGCGACCGCATCATTGTTCAGGTGCGTCTGGGTCATGCGCGAAATCAGGTCCGGTTTGCCTTCTGTGTGGATGATCGTATCACCCAGCGCAACCACAAAGGGATCATCATTCACAAACGCCTGCGCATGCCGGACGGCGTCACCGAGCCCGGCCGGTTTCTTTGCGCCCGGGGGAATCATCTGGCGCGTGTAGAATATCTGGGCTCCCTCGGGCCGAAGATCTACTTCCCGAAGAAGGTCGTCGTCTTCGGTGCTGAGCAAACGCTCGACGAGCATGGGGTCATTGTCAAAATGGTTCTCAATTGAATGCTTGTTGCTGCCGGTGATAAGCAGCAAGTACCGCAGTCCCTGTTCGACCATCTCTTCGACAACGTATTGCACAACTGGTTTTCTTCCCACGGGAAGCATTTCCTTCGGTTGCGACTTTGTGGCGGGAAGCAACCGCGTCCCGAGGCCGGCAACCGGTATCACCACTTTGTTGATTCTCATGACGATGCCTTCTTGTGTCACGGGTTTGCTGCAATATGCTGATACCTGTGAAAAGCGATTGCAAAAAACAGACAAAAACGGTTTGTCAGCAATGGCACAGCACAGTTTGGCCGCACCGTTTGCCAACGATGACGAAGTTGTGTTGTATCGCGGGTGCGAGTTCTGTGCCCCACAGCTGCCGGTGCCTATTCCCGCGTATTGGCCCTGTTCTGCGGAGGCCCCACCTGGCCACGCTGCACGAAGCTTTCGCAAATCTGCCCATTCGCTTCTGAGCCTACCCCGTTTCCACGCCGGTGAGACGCCGCACGACACAGTTGACCTTTCCGAAGACGGGTGAAACCCCGTGGCTCTCCGGTACCTGCTGAGAAGGTTCCGGGTCCGAGGTCGCAGGAACGCGCACGAGGACGAAGCGCGAGTCGATTGCCGTTACCAGGATTTCCCCCGGTTGCCCTTCGTGGCATTCCGTGGCGACTGCCAGGTCTCCTTT
>Ga0116178_10001061_pt1 | contig 23293 bp, 14 predicted proteins | sample AD_STIC12_MetaG_FD_89880 | JGI IMG/M metagenome (GOLD analysis project Ga0116178, IMG submission 89880) | Active sludge microbial communities of municipal wastewater-treating anaerobic digesters from USA - AD_STIC12_MetaG | ecosystem: Engineered > Bioreactor > Anaerobic > Digestate | place: USA... | reverse complement strand
CCAGGCCTCCCAGGGCGACGAGGCGCGCGCCGGAGCTCAGGCCCACGCCGGCCATCGCGTCGGCCAGCGGCGACCCCGACCCCGCCAGGAGCTTGTAACCGGCCGCGCCGACCGCCGCGGCGGCGACGAGAAGGTAGATGAGCGTCGAGATGAAGATCGACAGCAGGGTCGCCCGGGGCACGTTCTTTCGCGGCTCCTCGATCTCGTCGGCGACGATGGCCACCCGGGCGAAGCCGGCGTAGGCGAAGAAGATGGTCGCCGCCCCCGCCCAGGCGCCCCGCAAGCCGAACGGCGCGAACGGCCGCAGGTTCGCGCCCCGGAAATGGAGGAACGCGGCCGCGGCGAAGAACATCAGGACGGCGACCTTGGCCAGGACGAGGACGTTGTTGAACCGGCTCGACTCCTTGGCCCCGGCCAGGTGGACGGCCACCGTGAAGGCCACGACGGCGACGATGCCCACGGCCGTCGGCAGGCCGGGGACGAAGTAGGTCAGATAATGCCCGAAGCCGACGGCGACGGTCGCCCCGCCGACCACGTTCGAGAACAGCCAGACCCAGCCGACGAGGAAGCCGGGGAAGACGGAAAAGGTCTCGCGGACGAAGACGTACACGCCGCCGCTCCGGGGGTACCGGCGGCTGAGCTCGGCCGTCGTGAATCCGGTCAGGAGCGAGACGGCGGCTGCGATGAGGACCGACAGGATGAGCGCCGGCCCGGCCACGGCGGCGGCGGCCCCGAGGATGACGAAGATGCCGGCGCCGATGATGGAGCCCAGGGAGATGTTGACGGCGTCGAAGAGCGTCAGCTTGGGGCCGGGGCCGGTCGGGGAAGGCACAAGGCTACTATACCCGCCCGCCGCCGCGGAATCAAAGCCCGGCCGGGCCGGCGCGGGCCGAGTCGCCCCCCTCAGAACCTGTGGAGGTAGCTGACCTTGAAGAAGAAGCCGCGCTTCATCTCGTGGAACCGGGCGCTCGGGGCGAACCCCGGCAGCCCCCCGTCCCACTCCCGCTTCTCCAGGGCCGACCCGTAGCCCAGGTGGACGACCGTGCCCGGGATGTAGGTGAACGAGACCAGGCCGTCGAGGGTCATCCGCTTGTGGAAGTCGTTGTACTCGACGATGCCCCGGACGAAGAGGTACTTGTTGATCTGGAACGTGTTGCGGCTGCGGACGATGAGGTAGTCGTAGATCTTGGCCCGGTCGAGCTTGCGGGTGAAGTCCATGTAGGTCAGCGACAGGGTGAAGTCGAGCTGCGTCACGGGCTGGTAGACGACCGCGCCCATGGCCCGCCATCCGCACCCCTGGTACGGGTCGTCCGGGTCGTAGAAGGCGCGCCCGGTCCGGCGGCCGAAGAGCTGGAGGTAGAGGGACTTGGCGATCTGGGTCTCGCCCTGCATCCCGATCCCGCTGATGTCGAACATCCGGCCGGCGTAGACCTCGTTGGCGAGCAGCGTGTCGATCCGGAACATCGTGTTCCGCGGCAGACGGAATCGCAGGGCGAAGAGGTTGAGGGTCTCCCACATGCCGTAACCGGTGTCGTAGAGATGGTAGCCCCAGTAGAACGGCTCGATCTTCTGGAAGAGCTTCGACTTCGGGTAGATGCCGTGCATGGCGAACGCGGACAGCCGCCGCAAGCCCGTCCGGTAGACGAAGCCGGTGTCGATCCGGAAGTCCTTCGAGATGTCCTGGTAGCCGAGGTCGAGCTCCCACTTGCGGTTGCTGAAGCGGTAGTCCAGCCCCAGGGCGTGGTCCCGGTCGACCGGACCGGCGTCCGGGGCCTTGGTCAGCGAGCCGAAAAGATGGAAGGAAACCGTGTTCCGGGGGCTCAGCCGGAACCGGCCGTCGAGGCCGCCGACCCGGTTGTAGGAGCTCCCGGCCTCGCGGCCCGTGTAGAAGGCGCCGACGTAGGCGTCATCCCTGAGCGAGTGCTTGTAGCGGGCGATCATGACGTCGGGCCTGGGGTCGACCGGGTCTCCGGGCAGGTTGTCCCGGGCGTAGATCGCGGCCACGGTGTCGCGGGGCGTCACCTTGCCGGTCAGCCGGAAGCCGAAGTCCGGGTCGACGATGGTCCGGGTGTAGACGACCGACTGCAGGGGCCCCTCCTCGACCGCGCCGCCGAACTGCCAGAGGTCGCTGCGCTCCAGGAAGAAGGGCCTCTTTTCCTCGTAATAGAGCGAGTAGCGCTGGTTGAAGTCGACCTGGCCGGCGTCGGCCTCGACCTGGCTGAAGTCGGGGTTGTAGGCGCCGTCGAGGGTCAGCTCCGAGGTCAACCCGATCTTGCCGGTCAGGCTGAAGTCGCCGATGTCGAGGGCCCTGTCCCGGACGGGCCGTCCTCCGCTCGCCTCCGTCGCCTCCTGGGTCCGGCCGAAAGTGAAGGCGGGCAGCAGCTCGGCCACGCGCTTCCACTTGAGCCCCGAGACCTGGAAGGGCTGGGCCTGGCCCAGGATCGAGCCGTATTCGGGGTCCAGGGGCGGGAAGCTGACCTGCTCGGAAGTCCGGGTGAAGAAGCGGACGAATATCACGCGCCAGGTCATGACCTTGCGGCCGGGAAAGCGGAGGCTCTGCAGCGGGACGCGGGCCTCGACCGTCCAGCCCTGGTCGTCGATCTTGCCGGCGCTGTACCAGACCGCGTCGAAGGACAGCTCGAGATTCCCCTGGACGTTGACCATGCCGTCGCCCTGGATGCCGAGGGGGTTGACGATGAAGGAGAAGCCGCTCTGCTGATCGTTGAAGGGGTCGAGGATGACGAAGACGAGGTCGTCCTGGAAGATGGCGTCGCGCTTGCTGATGGCCGCCTTGACCTTGGCCGGTTCGCTGTCGTGGCAGCGGAAGGCGAAATAGAGGTTCGAGGCGTCGCAGGCGATCCAGGCCTCGGTCCGCTGGCTGGCGTCCTTGCCATAGTCGGGCTTGAAGGTCTTGAAGCCGTCGAACTTGAGGCCCGTCCGCCAGGCCTCGTCGTCGAGGACGCCGTCGATCTTCGGCGGGGTCGCCGTCAAGGGCAGGGGCGGCCCGGTCTCGGCGAGCCGGTCCGCGGCGGGCGCGGGCCTCGTCTGGGCGGCCGCGAAGGCGGCCGCGGCGAGGAGGATCGGGCCGAGGGCCCCGAGGGCCGTGAGAGCCGGGAGCTTCTTCAATTCCGCCTCCGTTCGGGCTTGAGCGAACACATCTCGTTTCGAGTAATGACGGGGGGACGCCCGAAAAAGTTCCCTCGCGGGGGGAGGGGGCGCGGCCCGGCCCCGGCGGGAGGGGAAGATGGCGCGCCGTCCGGGCGTCTAAAGATGAAAAGGAGCTGGACGATGACGACACCGAACCGCCGGACCGCGGCCGCCCTTCCGACCTCTCCCGTCTTGGCCCCCCTTCTCCTGCTGGCCCTCGCGGCCGGCCTGGCCGCCTGCAAGGCCCCCGTCCCCGAGGACGTCCCCGGCGAGTTCACCTTCCGGGGCGTGGCCGTCCACCCGGCCGCGGTCAACGCCCTGTACCGCTCCGGCGAGGGCCAGCTGGACCTGGCGGCGTTCAAGACGCGCTACGACTGCCTCCAGTGGGAGGCCCAGCCCGGCTGGTGGGTGACCGAGTACGAGGAGGACCCGATGACGAAGCGGGCGCCCTTCTTCGCCTACTCCGCCTGGGCCGGGCCCCAGACCGGCGGGGCCGAGACCTACATCCTCTCGGTCACCTTCAACGCCGGCGAGGAGGCCGACATCGACACCATCCTGCTTCTCCGGAAGTCCGGCTCCTGGCTCGGCCTCGTCCGGGCCTGGGAGGAGGGCAGCGCCTGCGACGGCGGCATCCAGTCCCAGCGCATGGAAGGCGACGAGTTCTTCTATTCGCGCGAGCTCACGCCCATCGGCCTGCTCGGCCTGGCCCTCCTCGACAGGCCCTTCGACCTCAATCCCCACGAGGACCTCGAGGGCGCGACCGAAAGCTGCGTCGCCGCGGCCAGCTACGTCTACAGCCTGGCCCAGGACCGCGAGGACCTCATCTCGGTCCGGCTCTACGACGAGCCGGCCGTCGACGTGAGGGGCAAGACCGACCGCCTCCGCTTCCAGTCCTGCTTCAACCGGATTCTCAACGCCTATCTGGCCGAGAAGAGGACGGTCCTCTCGCCGAAGGACGTGGACGAGTTCGCCGCGAGGTTCCGGAACGAGTGCCTCGGGCCCGGCTCAGGGGATGCGGCCGGAAAGTAGGTCGGCCGCCGAGGCGTTCTCGGCCGCCTGCTCCGGCGTCTTGGCCCCGGGGATGACCGCGGCCACGACGGGGTCGCGCAGGCACCAGGCCAGGGCCCAGCGGGCCCGGCTGACCCCGAGCGGCGGGTCCCCGCCGGCCAGCCGCTCGGCCTCGCGGACGCGGCGGGCGACCTCCTCTTGCCCCAGCGTCGAGCGGTAGTCGTCCGGGCCGAACGTGTCGAGGGCCCCGTACTTGCCGCTGAGGAGGCCGCTCGCGAGCGGGACCCGGCCGATGACGCCCAGGCCGAAGCGGCGGGCGTGGGGGAAAACGGCCGACTCGGCCCGGGCGTCGAGGCGGTTGTAGACGACCTGGAGGACGCCGAAGCCGCGGCCGAAGGCCTCCCGCGCCTGGACGTCGCTCCCCTCGCCGCGGATGGACACGCCGAGGTTGCGGACCATGCCGGCCCGGCGGGCCTCCTCGAGCACGGCCTGGAGGCCGTCGTCGAGGAAGGCCTCGTCCGGCCCCGAGTGGAACTGGTAGATGTCGATGCGGTCGGTCCGCAGGGCCCGCAGCGAGGCGATGAGCTGGGCCCTGACCTCCTCCGGCTTGAAGCGGTCGGCCCGGTCCATGAAGCCCCTGAAGGCGTGGCCGAACTTGGTGGCCACGATCCAGCGGTCGCGCTCGCGGCGGGAGAGATAGTCGCCGACGAGGCGCTCGGCCGCGTGGTCGCCGTAGCACTCGGCCGTGTCGATGAGGTTGACGCCGCACTCGGCGGCCTTGTCGAGGATGGCGTCGGCCTCGGCCTGGGTGAAGGTCTTGCCCCACTCGCCGCCGAGCTGCCAGGTGCCGAGGCCGACGACCGAGACCGTGAGGCCGGTGCGGCCGAGAACGCGATACTTCATGTCTTCTATATTAGTCGCGGGTCGGGGACCTCGCCCCCGTTCTTATTTCTTGACCCTCACCGGGTAGGGCGGGCGCTTGGGCTTCGCCGGGGGGTTGGCCTCGAGCTCGTCCATCGCGACCTTGATGGCCGCCTCGAGCTGCGGGTCGCGTCCGGCGATGACGTCCCTGGGCGTCTGCTCGACCTCGATGTCGGGCGGGACGCCGACGTTCTCGATGCCGAAGCCCTCGCCGACGTCCCAGAAGGCCAGGTTGGGCGCCGTGACGCTGCCGCCGTCCATGAGCACGGGGAATCCCAGCGTCCCGACCAGGCCGCCCCAGGTCGCGGTGCCGACGAGCTTCCCCGCCCCGAACTTCCGCCACATGTAGGGCAGGAGGTCGCCGCCCGAGCCGGCCGACTCGTTGATGATCATGACCTTGGGGCCCTGGATCGAGGCGCTCGGGGTCTTGAGGTCCGCGCCGTAGCGCATGGCCCAGTAGGCCGAGACGGGCTTGCGCAGCCAGTCGAGGTAGTAGTCGGCGACCAGCCCGCCCCCGTTGAAGCGCTCGTCGACGATGACGGCCTCCTTGTCGGCCTGGGGGAAGAAGTAGCGCTTGAAATAGACGTGGCCGAGCGTCGAGGTGTTGGGGACGTAGACGTAGGCGACGCGGCCGTTCGTCGCTTCCCGGACCTTGCGGACGTTGCCCTCGACCCAGTCGCGGTTGCGCAGCGCCCCCTCGTCGGCGACGGGCACGACCTTGATCGTCCGCGCGCCCGCGCCGTTCGGGTCGGGCCCGACCGTGACCTCGACGATCTTGCCGGCCGTGGCCTCGAACCGCGCGAACAGGTCTTCGGGCGGGACGAGGTCGCGGCCCTCGACGGCCAGGAGGTATTCCCCGGCCCGGACCTCGGCGCCGGGCTCGCCCAGCGGGGCCCGCAGCTCGGGCGTCCAGTTGAGCCCGCCGAAGACCTTCTTGAACCGGTAGCGGCCGTTCTCGACGGCGTAGTCGGCGCCGAGCAGGCCGCCGGGGACCCGGGCCGGCTGGGCCGGCGTGTCGCCGCCGCCGACGCGGTGATGGCCGACGCCGAGCTCGGAGCACATCCACTGGATGAGCCGGTTGAGGTCGGCCCGGCAGGCCAGGTGCGGCAGGAAGGCGGCGTACTTGGCCTTGACGGCCTTCCAGTCGGCGCCGTGCATGCCCGGGTCGTAGAAATAGTCGCGGTTGATCCGCCAGGCCTCGTCGAAGATCTGCTTCCACTCGGCCTCGGGGACGACCCGGACGCTGACGGCGTCGAGGTCGAGCCGGCCCTTGCCCGGCTCGGGCTTGCCGGCGGCCGGGATGATCGACCAGGCGCCGCGGGAGGCGAGGAGGATCTTCTTCCGGTCGGCCGAGAGCTCGAAGCCGTCGCAGGCCGGCCCGAAGGCCTCGTCCTTGCGGCTGGCCAGGTCGTAGACGCGGATGGACGACTCGCCCTGGCCGCCCGAGGTCGGGGTCGGGGGCGGATCGACCTTGCGGTAGAAGAGCTTGCCGCCGTCGCCGGCGGCGAGGTTGTTGTAGACCCCGGCCGGGATGGGCGCCGTGACGATGCGGTTCTCCAGGCCGTCGAAGTCGATGCGGACGGCCGCCGGGGCCGGCGCGCCCGGCTTCGCCGCCGGCTTGTCGGGCTCCTTCTTTTCCTCCTTGGGCTTCTCCTCGTCGCTCTCCTTGGCCAGCGGATTGGGCAGGTCCTTGCGCAGCACGGCCAGGTAGAGGGACGACGTCAGCCGCAGGTCGGAGTTCGACATGTCGAACCACTGGGCGACGGGGCCGGCGTCCGTCGAGGCCAGGAACCAGAGGTGCTTGCCCTCGGCGTCGAAGGTCGGCTCCTCGACGCTGCTCAGGCCGTCGGTGACGGGATAGGACCTGTCCTGGTCGAGCGAATAGACGTGGACGCGGCGGAAGAAGGTCGGCGTGCCCAGGGTGTAGGCGATCCACTTGGAGTCGGGGCTCCAGTCGGACCGCATCTCGGCCTGGCCGCCCGTCTGATAGAGGGCCTCGGAGGCGATCTTCTTGACCGCGCCGGTCGCGAGGTCGATCCAGAAGAGGGTCAGGGAGTTGTCGCTGAAGGCGATCTTGCGGCTGTCCGGGGACCAGGTCGGCGAGCCGTAGAAGCCGGCCCCGCCGAGCTTGTACCGTCTCACGGCCCCCTTGCCGTCCTGGGCGGCGACGTGGAGCTCGTACTCGCCCGAGGCGTCGGAGAAGTAGGCGATGGACGCGCCGTCGGGCGACCAGGCCGGGTGGCGCTCGTGGACGCCGGGCGTCTGGGTGAGGTTGCGGGGATCGCCCTTCTCGGCCGGCACGGTGACGATCTCGCCCCTGAACTCGAGGGCGGCCCGGGCGCCCGCCGGCGAGACGGACCCGCCGCGGACCCACTGCGAGCCCTTGGCGAAGCGCTCGCGGAGCTCGGGGAGGTCGGTGGCGATGCCGATGGTCAGGCGCCTGGACGTGCCGCCGGCCACGTCGTAGAGGTGGAGCGCCCCGGCCTGCTCGAAGACGACCTTGCCCGCGCCGCCGGAAGCGGACAGGACCGGGAAGTCCTTGAACTCGGTCAGCCGCTTGACCGACTTGGAGGCGAGGTCGTAGGCGTAGAGGTTGAACTCGCCGTCGCGGTCGGAGCGGAAGACGATCCGCGGGCCGAACCACATCGGGTCGACGTCGTTGGACCGGCCCTCCGGCTGGGGCACCTTGACGACGGACTCGGCCGCGTTGTCGAAGATCCAGATCCGCGAGAAGCGGCCGCCGCGGTAGTGCTTCCACTGGGTGAAGGCCTCCGGGAAGGGGTTGTAGGCGATCGAGCGCCCGTCGGGCGAGACGGCGGCCTTGAAGGCGTAGGGGACATTGAGCATGGTCGCCTCGCCGCCCGCGACGGGCACGGTGAAGAGCTGGGAGTAGGAGCGGTTGTCGGAGAACCGGGACGAGGTGAAGAGCACGGACCGTCCGTCGGGCGTGAAGCCCTGGACGATGTCGGCCGCCGGGTGCCAGGTCAGGCGCTTGGGGACGCCGCCCCCGGCCGGGACGACGTAGACGTCGGTGTTGCCGTCGTACTGGCCGCTGAAGGCGACGAGGCGGCCGTCGGGAGAGAAGGCCGGCGCCGTCTCCGCGCCGACGTCCGAGGTCAGGCGCCGGACGTCCCGGCCCTCGAGGTCGGCCGTCCAGATGTCGTTGGCGTAGACGAAGGCGATCCGCTCGGCCGAGACGGCCGGCTGGGTCAGCATCCTCGTGTCGAACGTGTCGACGGCCGCGAGCGGCGCGGCGCCGGCGGCCAGCGAGACGGCGGCGAGAGCGGCCAGGGCGAACGCGCGGGCTTCGGAACGGCAGTGGGGTCTCTTCACGGCGGCCTCCTGAAAGCGGGAAGTCCCTCCACTATACGTCCGCCGCCACCCCAGGTCAACCAAAGAAAGGGGACACACACGGTGTGTGTCCCCTTATCTAAACCTTTTCAGGAAAGCTTCGCCGCCCAAGGGCCGCTCAGACCGAGCACATTCTCTGAAGACCTCGGCTTCGACCTTTTGGTTCCCTTCGGCAAGGTATTTTGCCCATTCCACGCCTGACATTCCCAAAGGATTTCGGCCTAGGATCATGCTCTCCTCTCCGAAGATGTGGGCCCGGGCGCTTGACCAAGGATAATCTGCGGCCGTTGGTACGAGTCCCGCCCGGACTGGATTCAATTCAACATAACGAATGCCCCTGTAAAGATAGGCCTCGTCCATCGGATAGGAAAGGAACCGGCCCTGCCAGAGATAGCCCCGCCAGCCATAGCGCTTATTGATGACGGAAGAGTATCGCCTATGCACTTGGGCAAAGGTCATAACCAGACTTGTCGGGAGATGCGGAACGCCTACGCAGTGCACGTGGTTCTCCATCAGGCAATAAGCCCAAATGGATAGCCGGGCTATGTTACTCCATTTGAGCAGCAGTGTTAGATAGAACTTCCTATCCTCATCCGTAAAAAACACGGGTTGCCTGCGGTTTCCACGCTGAATGATGTGATGCGGCACATCAGGGATGACCAATCTGGCTGTTCGGGGCATGGGGGCATCTATATAGACGCTCGTTCTCATCGAGGATTCTCATTGAAATCGGAAAGGGGACACACACCGTGTGTGTCCCCTTTCTTCAATTGACCGGCGGGCCGGGATTCCGTTATGATTCCCGGCGGACATGGCGACACGGCCGCGCGACTTCTACGAGGTCCAGAGGCGCCAACGGCGGCGCAGCCTCCCCCTCTTCGGGGCGGTCCTCGCCTTCCACTTCGTCGGCTTCGGGCTCATCGGGCTGGCCCTGCTGGCCACCTTCGGCCTCGCCTTCCGCGGCGGCCTTCTCTCCGCGCCCGGCTTCTGGCCGCGCTTCCTCCTGGCCGATCTGGCCGTGGCCGTCGTCACGGCCGCCCTGCACTTCCTGGACGCCCGGAAGAACGGCCCGCGCTTCATCCTCAAGCGTCTCCAGGCCCAAACGCCGGACGCTTCCGACCGCTACCATCTCCAGCTCCTCAACACCGTCGACGAGATCCGCATCGCCGCCGGCCTGCCCCGGGTCAACGCCTACGTCCTGCCCTCGTTCGCCGTCAACTCCCTGGCCGTCATCGAGGAGGACGGGACGCCGGCCGTGGCCGTGACCGAGGGGCTCCTGGCCGAGGGCACGCGGGACGAGCTCCAGGCCGTGGCCGCCCACGAGCTGGCCCACATCGCCCGCGGCGACGCCTTCTACCTGACCCTCGTCTGCTCCCTGGCCCACCTGTTCGAGAAGCTCAAGGACGCCCTTGAGCCCGAGACCGACGACCGGGCCGACTGCCCCCCCGCCGGCCGCAGGACGGGCCCCGGCTTCCCCCCCGTCCTGTTCTACGCCGCCGTGGCCGTCTCGGCCCTGGTCATGCGCCTGCTGAGCATGCTCGTCAGCCGCGAGCGCGAGCTCTTGGCCGACGCGGCCGCGGTCGAGCTCAGCCGGGCCCCCGAGGCCTTGGCCCGGATCATCTACAAGGCCCACGTCAAGAACTCCTTCGTCGGGGATTTCCCGCTGAGCTACGCGCCCCTCTTCATCGTCCGGCCGGACGCCCGCGACACTCCGGACACCCTGGCCGGCCGGATCCTCAGCTCCCACCCGCCGCTCATGAAGCGGATCGGCCTCCTCGCGGCCATGGTCCGCAAGAAGCCCCCGGCCATCGCCCACGCCGTGTGGGCGGAGGACAAGGCCCGGGCCGACGCCCGCGGCGTCCTCCGGTCCTACGAGGAGCAGCGGACGGAGCAGCTGGAGCTCTTCCCGGCCGCGCCCGGGGCCGGGGACGCGCCGCCGGCCGCCGGGGACGAGGCCCGGGTCTGGATGCTGGCCGGCGCCGGGGACGGGCCCTGGGAGGGCCCGTTCACCGTTCCCGAGCTCCTCTGCCGGCCGCGCTTCTCGCCGGCGATGCGGGTGAAGAACACCCAGGAAGGGATCGAGGCCCGGGCCCGCGAGTTCCCTCAGGTCCGGACGGCCCTTTTCAACTTGGCCCGCAAGAAGCCCCTGTCGCCGGGCCGGGAGAACCTCTGCCCGCGCTGCCGCGTCCCCCTGGCCGAGGCGTTCTACGAAGGCGTCGCCGTCCGCGTCTGCGGACGGTGCCGCGGCCGCCTGGTCGACGCCGCCTCGGTCGACCGGATCGTCGCCCGCCGCGAGCTCGCCTTCTCCGAGGCCCTCGTCGCCAAGGCCCGGGCCTTCCGGGACAAGGTCACCCTCAATCCTTTGAAGAGACAGAAGATCGAGGCCGCCCTGGACGCGGGCGTCCCCTGCCCGAGCTGCGGCTACCGGATGGTCGCCCGGCCGTACAACTACCAGTACTTCGTGCCGGTCGACAAGTGCCTGTCGTGCTCCAAGATCTGGTTCGACGCCGACGAGATGGAGGTCCTCCAGGTCCTCATCGAAGACCGCGCGGCGAAGTGAGGCGCCCGCCTCAGAGCTTGAACTCGCCGGTGTCGATCCAGTCCTTCTTCAGCACCGACCAGAAGTCCTCGGCCAGTCCCCGCAGGACGTAGGCGTAGGGCAGCCAGCCGTAGCCCGCCTCGCCCCAGCCCTTGCCCCAGGAGTTGCGGACGAGCAGGGCGCCGCGGCAGGCCTCGCCCCCGGCGGCGTTGGCGATGGCCATGGCGTCGTCGTAGCCCATGGCCACGACGGCGTGGCCGCCCTCGACGCGCTCGCGGCCGTGCGGGACCGGGATGCGGCCGGTCGCCTCGGCCTGGTCGATCGAGCTGTAGACGGTGAAGCCGAACATGGCCGGGTGCCCGGCGGCGAGATGGGCCTTCAGCCGGTCGAGGACGTCGGACCGGTCGGCCCCGGCCGGGTCGTGGCGGTAATAGAGGAGCGTCCTGTAGCTCTGGGCGAAGGCGTAGCAGAAGGCGGGCGGCTCGCGGTCGAACGCCTCCCCGGCGTCGGAATAGGGCCAGTACTTCTCGGGCGGGACGCCGAAGAGCACCATGGCCCCCATGGTCGTCCGGAGGAAGGCGCCCGAGTCGCCCTTGGCCTTCATGAGGTTCCGGGTCGCCTTGTAGAGGAACAGGCGCGAGGCGTCGATGTGGCGCCCGAAGGCCTTGCGCTCGTAATACTCGATGACCCCGGCGCCGGCCTGGGCCGTGCAGGAGCCGAGAGCGCCCTGGTCCTCGACGGGCGAGGCCCAGGGCCGGAGGTCGACGGCGGCGGCGAGCCGCGGCGGGCCCGGACGGCCGCGGGCGGCGGCGCCGAGCCCCGTCGGCGCGAGCGCGTCGCGGACATCGGGCGTCGCCTCGGTGTAGTCCCGGAAATCGGGGAAGTCCGGGATCCAGCCCAAACCGCGCGTTCTCGTCCCGTCCATGTCCTCCTCCTTTCTTATGATTGATGGTTCTCTGCCACGTTGTGTGGGTCAGATGGGCCGGCAAATGGGAGGCCCACGGGACACGTACCGGGGCGGTACATGTCCCGACACGCGCCTCGAGCACCTGGCAACCGATCCCATAGCCACCCACAGAAAATGGAAGAGAACCTGATTGATGATTACGCGCCCGCGCCCCGGCGGTTCAGCCCGCCGCTCCCGGCGCTCGACCGGCCGCCGCGCTTTTATCATGAGGCATCACCTCGAGCGAGCTCGGCCGCCCGGCCATGGGAGGCCGACGGAAGAAGGGGCCGAAGGTGTCGTCGGAGTGAGCATCAAGCGGTGAACTAGCCGGCCTCGGTGTCTGAAAGCCCGGGACACGTGCAAGGACATGTCCCGTTTTCAGGCCCCGGGACGGCGTGACGTTTCACCGCAGCGAGCGGAGACGACACCCGAGGTCCCTCGTCGGCCTCCCCGGCGGATGAGGCGAGGCGGCGAGGGCCCTCGGGGCGCCCCCCGAGGGGCCGGTCCCCCCGGGGTGGGGGGGGGAAATCATCCCGGTATTCACCTTGAGGGGTGATTGACCCGGCCGGGGGGTGAGGAAAAAATGGGTCCATGCGAACGAGAGCGCTGTCCGAAGGACCGTCCGCCGGCCCGTTCCGGCGACGGGAAGGCCGGTCGTAAGGCGGCGCGACGCGGCAAGAGATGGGCATGAAAAAGATCCTCGTCATCGACTACGATCAGAACTCGCTGGCCTCCCTCCAGGGGACCCTGGCCAAGGAGGGGTACGAGGTGGTCACGGCGACCGACGGCCAGGCGGGCTGGGACAGGTACAACAAGGAGTCCCCCGACCTGGTCCTCATGGAAGCCATGCTGCCGAAGGTCCACGGCTTCGAGCTCTGCCAGCGCATCACCTCGGAGCGCAACTCCCAGGCCACCGTCTTCATCATGACCGGGGTCTACAAGGACCGCGTCTATCGGACCGAGGCCCTGCGGACCTACGGCGCGTCGGAATACTTCGAGAAGCCGCTCAAGGTGGCCGAGCTTCTGAGCTCGATCGAGGCCGTCCTGGGCAAGCCCGAGCCGAGGCAAGAGCCGGAGCGGGCCCGGCCCGTCCGGCCCGAGCCCGTCACGGCCGACGCGTCGAAGCGCGATAAGCCCAGGTCCGACGAGGACCTGTTCTCGATCCCGGCCGACATCGACAAGCTGGCCCGGGAGATCCCCAAGCTGCGGAAGTCCGCCCCCGCCCCGGCCCGGCGCGAGACGCCCGCGGAGGCCAGGTTCGAGTCGCTCGCGGACGATCTTCTCAAGACGGTCGCGGCCCGGCCCGTCCCCGAGGCGAAGAGGCCCGCCGAGCGGACGGGCGGCGGCAACGGCAACGGCAGCGAGAGCGCCGACATCGATCAGTTCCTCAAGTCGGCCCTGGCCGGGTTCGAGATCGAGAAAGACAAGGTCAAGGCCCCCCGGCCCGCGCCCCGGCCCCCCGCGCCCGCGCCGCCGCCCCCGGCCCCGGAGGCCGAGAAGCCCGCGGCCGCCAAACCCGCCGCCGAAAGGCCCAAGCCCGCCCCGGCGCCGGCCCCGGAATCCGGGCCCGCCGTGCCCGGGCCGGCCGCCAGGAACACGTTGACGCCCGGCGACCCGGGCTCCGACATCTCGCCCTTCTTCACCCCCGCGAAGCCGAAGCCTCAGGCGCCCCCGGACCCGCCGAAGGCCCAGGCCCCGGCGCGGCCGGTCATGCCGGCGGCCCCGGTGAAGCCGGCCCGCCCGGCGGAGACGCCGAGGCCCGAGCCGGCCAGGCGCGAGCCCCGGGGGGCCGAGCCCGCCCGCCCCGAGCCGGCCATGCGGGAGCCCGTCCGGACCGAAGTCAAGATCCCCGAGGTCTCCCCGACCCCCTCCGGCGACATCTTCCAGCACCGGGAGATCTTCGAACACATCGGCGAGGGGAAGGAGAAGAAAGGCCTCCCGAAGCTCGTCTTCGCGGCCGTCGGCGTCGTGGCCGTCGCCGCGGCCGCCTTCCTCGTCCTGAGGCCCAAGCCCGCGCCCAGGCCAGTTCCGGTCCCGAGCGCTTCCCGGGCCGTGCCCGCGATCGAAGTCCCGGCCCCGCCGCCCGTCGAAACCCTGCCGCCCGTCGTCGAGCCCGCTCCGGCCAAACCGAAGCCCAAGCCCGCCGCCAAGGCGGCCGAGGCCCCCCCCGTGGCCGAAGGGATCGTCGATCCCGTCGTCCCGGCCGGCGTCCTCGCCCTGACCCCGCCGGCGAGCGAGCGGGACGGCAACGCGGCCGCGGCGAAGGCCGAGGCCCAGCCCCCGGCGGCCAGGACGGAAGCCGAGCCGCCCGCCGCGGTCGCCTCGCCGCCGGCCGCTCCCCCCGTCAAGGAAGGCGACCTGGTCGATCTGGGCTCGGTGACCAGCCCGCCGGCCCTGACCAAGAAGGTCAACCCGGTCTATCCCCAGGGCGCCCAGGCGCGCGGCCTCGAAGGCTCGATCACCGTCAACGCCCTGATCGACGAGAAGGGCAACGTCGTCGACACCGGCATCCTCAAGGGCATCCAGGACGACATGGGCCTGGGCAAGGCGGCCGAGGCCGCCGTGAGGAAGTGGAAGTTCGAGCCGGCCCGCAAGGACGGCGTCGCCGTCAAGGTCTGGAAGCCGTTCGTCATCGCTTTCAAGGCCGAGAAAAGCGATTCCGGCGCCTCGGAATAGATGGTATAATCCGGCGGGAAGGAGTTTCGCATGGCTCTGAGCAAGGAACAAGAGGACCTCTACAAGAAGACGATGGCCGAGGTGAAGCACCAGCTGGAGCATCTCGACGAGGAAGTCGAGAAGGAACTCCAAAAGGTCCGGAAGCGCCTGGCCGAGCTCCAGGAGTCCAAGAAGTCGCTGAAGATGGTCTACGAGGGGACGGCCAAGCTCCTCGGCATCGAGCTCGAGTCCGAGGAGGACTCCGGCGACGAGGCCGCCAGCATCGCCAAGATGTGAGGCGGCCGCGGCCGCCGTCCCGCCCCCGCCCCCCTCCCGATGCCCGGCTCCGGTGATTGACTCCCGGCCGGGGTTTCCGCTACACTCCCGGCGAGATGTTCGCTCTGCTAGGGATCTTCTTCGGCCTCATGGCCTCCGTCCCCCTCGGCCCGATCAACTTCTTCGTCGCCTCCCAGGCCCTCAAGCGCGACTTCCTCCACGGCGTCCTGGCCGGCGCGACCGCCTCCTTCTTCGACGCCGTCTTCTGCTTCGTCGCCCTGGCCGGGTTCTTCAGGATCAAGCTCCGCCTGCCGGCCTATTCCATGTCGGTCCTGAAGCTCGTCGCGGCCGTCGTCATCTTCCTGCTGGCCCGCAAGCTCATCATCGATTCCAAGACCTTCGAGATCCCCCAGGACCGGAACAGCGTCCCCTCGGCCGCGCCCAAGCCGATCCTGGGCGTCATGCTCCTCTACCTCACCAACCCGACCCTCTACATGTACTGGATCTTCGTGGCCGGGGTCGTCACCGGGCATAACCTCCTCGGCCATAACCTGGTCCGCTACGGCACCTGGACGGCCGTGGCCTTCGCCGTCGTGGTCGGCCTGACCTCGTTCGGCTGGTACATGGGCCTCGTCCGGTTCATCAGCTCCCGGCACCAGCGCATCAAGCAGGAGACCTTCCGCAGGATCCTCTTCGCTCTCGGGCTGGCGCTGATCGGTTTCGCCGTCTACACCCTGGCCACCGTCTTCATCTGACCGTGGATGACCAAGCGCGAGAGGCTCGAGCGGACCCTGGCGCTCGAGCCCGCCGACAAGGTCCCCTTCGTCCCGGCCGTCTACGAGCACAAGGCCCGCCTCGTCGGCCGGTCCCCGTCCGAGGTCTGCCGCGACGCCGGCCTCCTCGGCGAGGCCCTGGAGAGGGAGCTCGCCCTCTACGACCCCGACGCGCTCACGGTCGGGCTCGACGTCTACAACGTCGAGGCCGAGGCGGCCGGCTGCGAGGTCCGCTTCTTCGGGGCCGGCCCGGACGTCCCGGCGGTGGCGGCGCCGCTCGTCCGCGGGCCCGGCGACCTCCGGAAGCTCGGGCGGATCGACCCGGCCCAAGACGGACGCCTGCCGCTCTTCCTGGAGACGGCGGCCCGGCTCCGTAAGGCGCGGGGCCGCGACCTCGTCGTCCGCGGCGCCGTGACCGGGCCGTTCTCGCTGGCCTCGGCCGTGGCCGGGTCGGAAGCGCTCCTCGTGGCGACGGTCGAGGACCCGGCCTTTGTCCGCGGGCTCATGGACTGGGCGGCCCGGACCGCCGCGGACTTCGGGGCGGCCTTCCTCGAGCGCGGGGTCGAGCCGGTCCTCTTCGATTCCAAGGCCTCGCCGGCGGCGGCCTCGCCCCGGGTCTTCCGCGAGTTCGTCCTGCCGGCCTACCGCGACGCCGTCGTCCCCGCCCTGCGCCGGGCGGGAGCGCGCCTGACGCCGCTCATCGTCGGCGGCGACACGACGGCCATCCTCGAGGACCTCCTCCGGACCGGGGCGCCTCAGCTCCTCTGCGACGCCGGCGCCGACCTGGGGCTGTTCCTGAGGCGGTGCCGGGCCGAGCAGCGGGCCCTGCGGGCCTCGGTGGACGCCCGGCTCGTCCATGCCGGGCCGCCGGACGCCGTCCGGGCCGAGGCCCGGCGGGTCCTCGAGGCGGCGGCCGGACAGCCGGGGCTCCTCTTCGGCTGCGGCGTCGTGGCCTACGACTGCGAGCCAAGCCACGTCGTCGCCCTGCGCGAGGCCCGCGACGCCTTCGGCCGGCCCCCGTTCCGGTGACACCCGGCTCGACAGGCCGATCGACGCTCCGGTCCCGGGCGACCGAGCGAATCGAGCTGCGCGCCGCCGATCCAGGGAACCTTGGCGTGCGGCCGTCCGTATATCCAGGCGAGGAGGCCGACGATGACCAAATTCCTTCTTTGGCTCATCCTGCTCGTGATCTGCTGGCCGATCGCCCTGTTGGCCCTGGTCCTCTATCCGTTCGTCTGGCTCCTGCTCCTGCCGCTCCGGCTCCTCGGCGTCACGGTCAAAGCGGTCTTCGATCTCATCGGAGCCATCATCACCCTGCCGGCCCGCCTCCTCCGCGGCCCTTCCCGGGCCTGAGCCGGGCCCCTCGCAAGAACGCCCCGTTTTCTTGGCCCTTCTCCCATCTCCGAGTTCCCGCTCCGAGACGGCGAGGGATGCCGCCCCCCGCGCTCCCCGTCCGTTGAGGGCGGGGGCCGGCGGGCGCCGGACGGTTTGCTTTCGGGGCTATCCCGCACATATAATCCCGGCCGAGGAGGCGCGGCCGCCCTCGACCCCGGGTCCGCGCCGTCATCCCCCGAGAGAGGTGGCCATGGCCAAGCGAAGGATCCATCTCGTCGCCAACGCCCACATCGACCCGGTCTGGCTGTGGGAGTGGCCGGAGGGGGCCGGCGAGGCCCTGTCCACGTTCCGGCAGGCGGCCGAGTTCTGCGAAAAGCGCGGCGATTTCGTCTTCTGCCACAACGAGGCCGTCCTCTACCGGTGGGTCGAGGAGCACGAGCCGGCGCTCTTCCGCCGCATCAAGGCTCTGGTCCGGCGGAAGAAGTGGCACGTCATGGGCGGCTGGCACGTCCAGCCCGACTGCAACATGCCGAGCGGCGAGTCGTTCGTCCGCCAGATCCTCCTCGGGCGCCGGTATTTCAAGGACAAGTTCGGCGTCGAGCCGCGGACGGCGGTCAACCTCGACCCCTTCGGCCACACCCGGGGCCTGGTCCAGATCTTGGCCAAGAGCGGTTACACGGCCTATCTCTGCTGCCGGCCCGGCGACTCGCAGTGCCCCCTGCCCCGGGACGAGTTCGTCTGGGTCGGCTACGACGGCTCCGAGGTCCTGGCCAACCGGGCCTCGGCCCACTACTGCTCGCCCGGCGGCAAAGAGCGGGCCCGGCTGGAGGCCTGGCTGGCCGAGAACCCGGACGGCGGCCTGGCCATCCACCTCTGGGGCGTCGGCGACCACGGCGGCGGGCCGTCACGGCGGGACTTGGCCGGCCTCGAGGCGCTGCGGAGAGAGCGCCGCGGCCTCGAACTCGTCCACTCGACGCCCGACGACTATTTCCGCGAGCTCGAGGCCGAACGGCCCTCCCTCCCCCGCCGCGAGAAGGACCTCAACCCCTGGGCCGTCGGCTGCTACACGTCCATGGCCCGGGTCAAGCAGGGACACCGCCGGCTCGAGAACGAGCTCTACTCGGCCGAGAAGATGGCCGCCGCGGCCTGGGTCCAGGGGCTCATGGCCTACCCCCGCGAGGAGTTCGAAGAGGCCATGCGCGACCTGGCCTTCGTCGAGTTCCACGACATCCTGCCCGGCTCGGCCATCCCGTCGGGCGAGGACGGCGCCCTGCGGACCATCGGCCACGGGCTCGAGATCCTGTCGCGGGTCAAGGCCCGGGCCTTCTTCGCCCTGGCCGCCGGCGAGCCCAGGGCCGCGGCCGGCGAAGTCCCCCTCTTCGTCTTCAATCCCCACGGCCAGGCCCTGCGGACGCTCGTCGAGTGCGAGTTCGAGCCCTGGGAGCCGAACACGGAGGGGGGCTTCTGGGTCCCCCGCCTCTTCGGGCCGGGCGGCCGCGAGCTCCCGGTCCAGCTCGAGAAGGAGGAGAGCAACCTCAGCGTCGAGTGGCGCAAGCGCGTCGTCTTCGAAGCGGAGCTCCCGGCCAACCGGCTGACCCGCTTCTCGTGCCGGCTCGAGCGCGCCGCCGAAAGGCCCAAGCCGGCGGCCGCCGAGGAGAGCGGCGCCATCACCGTGGCCACGGCCGACCTCGTCGCGTCGGTCGGGGTCCGGACCGGGCTCCTCGACGCCTACCGGGCCGGCGGCGCGGACCTGCTCGCCCCGGGCGCCTTCATCCCGCTCGTCATCCGCGACAACGCCGATCCCTGGGGCATGAAGGTCCGCGCCTTCCGGGCCCTCGAAGGGACGTTCAAGCCGGCCACGCCCGAGGAAACGGCCCGCTTCTGCGGCCTCCGCGACGGCGTCCTCGCCCCGGTCCGCGTCGTCGAGGACGGCCCTGTCCGGACCGTCGTCGAGGCCGTCTTCGCCTACGGCGCCTCGCGCCTGCTCTTCCACTACAAGGTCCCCAAGCGGGGGACGGAGATCGAGGTCGGGGTCCGGGTGTTCTGGGCCGAGCGGGACGCCATGCTCAAGCTCGGCCTCGCGCCGAAGCTGCGCGCGCCGCGGTTCCTCGGCCAGGTCGCCTACGGCGCCGACGAGCTGCCCTCCAACGGCGACGAGGCCGTGGCCCAGAAGTGGCTGGCCCTGGCCTCGGCCGAAGACGGCCTGGCCCTGACGGTGGCCAACGACGGCACCTACGGCTCGGACTGGAACGGCGCCGAGCTGCGCCTGACGCTCCTCCGCTCGCCCGCCTACGCCGCCGACACGTGGGAGGACAGGCTGGCCGTGGCCGGGGACCGGTTCGTCGCGCGCCAGGACGTCGGCGAACGGACGTTCCGGTTCTGGCTCGACGGCGGCCCGTCGGCCGAGCGCCTGGAGCGGATCGGCCGCGAGGCCCTCGCCCGCAACGAGGCGCCCTACGCCCTGGCCTATTTCCCGCCGGGCGGCCGGGGCCGGAAGCGCTCGCTCCCCGGCGTCGTGGTCGAGGGCGAGGCCGTCGAGCTCGCCGCCTTCAAGCGGTCCGAGGACGGCCGGGACGCGGTCGTCCGGCTCTTCGAGCCCACGGGGGCGCCGCGGCGGGTCACGGTCAAGGTCCCGGCCCTCGGCGCCAAGGCGGCGGTCCGGCTCGGGGGCTTCGAGATCAAGACGCTCCGCGTCGACAGGCGGACGAAGTCGTTCCGCGAGACCGACCTCCTCGAGCGGAGGGCGGGGAAAGGATGACCCCGAAGGAGCGGGTCGCGGCGGTCCTGGAGGGCCGGGTCCCCGACCGCGTCCCCTACGCCGAGTTCGCCGTCGATTTCGACACGGTCGAGCGCGTCCTCGGCCACGAGACCTACCTCCGGGCCAAGGCCAGGTCGCAGATCGCCTTCTGGGAGGGGCGGGCCGGCGAGGTCGCGGCGAGCTGGCTCGAGGACCACATCGCCCTGCACCGGAAGCTGCCCCTCGACATCGTCACCTTCCCCATGGCGACGTGGGAGCTCGCGCCCGAGGACGGGCCTCCCCCGCCGCGGCGGATCGACCCGACGACATGGGAGGACCGCGAGGGCCGGATCTACAAGCTGTCCGAGGCGACCCAGGACATCACCTGCGTCCACGACCCCGTCCGCGACCGGCGCGTCTTCACCGCGGCCGAGTTCGAGAAGGAGCCCGAGCCGCCGCGGCGCGACGAGCGGTCCTGGCGGATCCTCGACGCCGTCGTCCGGGCGCTCAAGGGGGAGAAGTACATCTGCGGCCCGTCGGGCGGGTCGGTCGGCATCGTCCTGCTCGGCGGCATGGAGCGCGGCCTCTACGAGCTCGCCGCCAACCCCGAGGCGGTCCGGGCGGCGACGCGGCTCCTCGTCCGGGAGCAGAACCTGGCCGACGAGATCATGATCCACCCCGATTCGGACGCCGTGATGTGGGCCGAGGACCTCGGCTTCAAGACGGGCCCCCTCATCGGGCCGGCCATGTTCCGCGACCTCTTCCTCGAGGCCAACAAGGAGCGGGCCCGGAACGTCAAGGCGAAGCACGGCAAGAAGATCCTCAAGCACAGCTGCGGCAACATCGGCCTCCTCCTCGACTTCTTCGTCGAGATCGGCTTCGACGCCTACCAGTCCATCCAGCCCACGGCGGGCATGGACATCTGCCGCGTCAAGAGGACGCACGGCGACCGGATGGCCCTCTGGGGCGGCGTCGCAGTCGAGAACCTCGTCGGGGGGACGCCCGGGGACGTCCGGGCCGACGTCCGCCGGGCCATGGCCTGCGCCAAGCCGGGCGGCCGGTTCATCCTCGGCTCGAGCCACAGCGTCGCCGTGGGCGCGAAGTACGACAACTTCATGGCCCTGTTGGACGAGCACGCCAAACTGTGCCAATATTGACCTGAAGGAGCCGAGATGGGCGAACCCGCATCCCTGGTCCTCGTCGGCATCGGCGGAATGGGCGCCGTCTACCTCCAGGCGCTTCTCGGGAAGAAGGACGCGGGCCTGTTCCGGATCGTCGGGGCGGTCGACCCGCAGCCCAACCGCTGCCCGCAGTACGTCGAGATGCGGGCCATGGGCGTGCCCTGCTTCATCAGCCTCCAGGACTTCTACAGGAACCGGCGGGCGGACCTGGCCGTCCTGTCGACGCCCATCCACCTCCACATGCCGCAGACGGCCTTCGCCCTGGCCAAGGGCAGCCACGTCCTCTGCGAGAAGCCGGCGGCCGGGACGGTCCAGGAGGTCCGCAACGCCATCGAGGCCGAGCGGGCGGCGGGGCGCTGGGTGGCCGTCGGCTACCAGTGGTCGTTCAGCCCGGCCGTCCAGGCCTTGAAAGAGGACATCCGGGCCGGGCTCTTCGGCGCGCCCAAGCGGTTCAAGTGCCTCTACCTCTGGCCCCGCGACACGGCCTACTACGAGCGAAACGACTGGGCCGGGAAGAGAACCGACGCCGAGGGCGCCTGGGTCCTCGACAGCCCGGCCCAGAACGCCATGGCCCACGACCTCCACAACATGTTCTATATCCTGGGGAAGGAGCCGGAGACGAGCGCCCGGCCGGCCGAGGTCGAGGCCGAGCTCTACAGGGCCAACGCCATCGAGAACTTCGACACGGCGGCGGCGCGGGTCCGGACCGAGGAGGGCGTCGAGATCCTGTTCCTCGTGAGCCACGCCTCGGAGGAGGACCGCGGGCCGGTCGTCCGCTACGAGTTCGAAAAAGGGGTCGTCCGGTGCGAGAGCCGGACCTCGGGCCTGTGGGCCGAGCTCTCCGACGGCGCGCGCCGCAGCTACGGCGTCCCCGACGACGAGCCCATGAACAAGCTCTGGAGGTCGATCGCCGATGTCGGCGTCGCCGGGGCCCGGCCGCTCTGCGGCCTGGAGGCCGCGGCCAGCCAGACCCTGTGCGTCAACGGCATGCAGGACTCGATGCCGGAGGTCCGGGAGTTCCCGGCCGAGCTCGTCCGGGCCGTCGAAGGGCCGGGCGCGCGGCGGTTGAGCGTCCAAACGCCCGGGGCGAAGCGCCTGGTCGTCGAGGGGCTGGACAAGGCCTTGATGAAATGCTACGAGACCTGGCGCCTCCCCTCGGAGATGGACTTCTCCTGGAGCGCCCGGGGCGCCGTCGTCGGTCTCCGCGACTACCCGGGCTACCCGTCGCGGTAGGGCGGAGAGCCGAGAGAGCGGCCGCATGCGGATCCGCGTCGACAAGATCGTCTACCCGGGCCGGCGGCTGGGGCTCGCCGGCGGCAAGGTCGTCTTCACCGACGCCGGCCTGCCCGGGGAGACGGTCGAGGTCGAGGTCGTCAGGGACAGGAGGAGCTACGCCGAGGCGCGGACCGTGGCGGTCGTCGAGCCCTCGCCGCGGCGGGTCGCGCCGAGGTGCGGCCATTACCTCGCCTGCTCCCCCTACCAGGACATGGACGACGGGCTCGAGCTCGAGGTCAAGCGCGGCCAGGTCGCGGAGATCATGGGCCGGGAGCTCCGGCGCCCTTGCGGCCCGCCGCCGGTCACGGCTTCGCCCGAGAGCTGGGGGTACCGGAACCGGATCCGGCTCCGGGTCCGGTGGAGCGAGGCCGGGCGGGCCGAGCTCGTCTATCACGAGCCGGGCGAGCGGGCCTCGTTCGTGCCCGTCGACCGCTGCTACCTCGTCCCGGAGCGGGTGAACGGCCTGCTGGCCCGCCTGCGGGAGACGATCGAGGCCGGGCCGTTCCGCTCGGTCGAGGCGATCGAGGTTCGGACCAGCCGGACGCGCGGCGACTCGCTCGTCGCGCTCGACCTGGCCTCGGAGGCGGAGAAGGCGGCTCTCGGCGAGGCCCTGGCCGGGGCGCGGAAGGAACTCGCCCTGGCCGGGGCGGTCGCGTCCGTCTTCGACGGCAAGCGCCGCCGGGACGAGCGGCTCTTCGGCCGGGACTTCCTCGAGGAGACCGTCGGCGGCCGGACCTTCCGCGCCGGCGCCCGGTCGTTCTTCCAGGCCAACGTCGGCATCCTCGAGCGGGTCTTCGACGACGTCGCCGCGGCCGCCGCGGCGAGGGCCGGAGAGACGGTGGCCGACCTCTACTGCGGGGTGGGGACGTTCGGGATCCCGCTGGCCGCGCGGGCCCGCGAGGTCTTCGGCGTCGAGCCGGACCCGGGGAACATCGGCTTCCTGAAGAGGAACCTGGCCCTCAACGGCGTCGGCAACTTCGCCGTCTGCGAGGGGACGGCCGAGGAGTGGCTGGAGGAGATCCTGGGCCGGGGGCCGGGGGTGGTCGTCGCCGACCCGCCGCGGCGGGGCCTTGCGCCGGCGGTCGTCGCCGGGCTGGTTGCCGCGCCCGTGCCGCTGCTGCTCTACCTGTCCTGCAACCCGGCGACGCT
>Ga0116178_10001057_pt1 | contig 23318 bp, 15 predicted proteins | sample AD_STIC12_MetaG_FD_89880 | JGI IMG/M metagenome (GOLD analysis project Ga0116178, IMG submission 89880) | Active sludge microbial communities of municipal wastewater-treating anaerobic digesters from USA - AD_STIC12_MetaG | ecosystem: Engineered > Bioreactor > Anaerobic > Digestate | place: USA... | reverse complement strand
TGCAGTACCTTGCTGGAAGCATACAAAGGACTTTTCGAGGATGAGCCGGTATTGGACAAGTGGACATTCTCCACAAACGGAGTTTCAATAATGGGTAAATACGGCATACCTTGCATAGGCTTTGGGCCGGGTCATGAGGATCAGGCTCATGCCCCAAATGAAAGGACTTGGAAGGACGAACTGGTGAAAGCCGCTGCCATGTATGCGGCAATTCCCTCGCTTTATGTAAAAAAGTATGCTGATAAAATGCCGAAAACCACGGATAATCTGGCTGATTAACATACTGTGCCATTGAGAGGTTACATATAGTACTTGAATAGGAGGAGAATAATGAGCGATAGAATGAGGCTGATACCTTTTGAGAAGATGCTTTCCTGGGTGTTGTCCGAATTAAAGGAAAAGGACTCAATTTTCGGTATCCACAAAAGCAAATTTTACAAAAATAAAAGCGGAAGCTTCACCGAGTTGTTTGGAGAAAAGCTGGCGACCCCTTTGGGCCCTGCAGCAGGACCCAATTCGCAGCTGGCGCAGAATATTGTGGCTGCGTATTTGACAGGCTGCCGTTTCATTGAGCTGAAAACAGTACAAAAGCTTGACGGAGAAGATTTGCCCGTATCCAAACCATGCATATATGCCCAGGATGAATGCTACAACGTAGAATGGTCTACTGAATTAAGGGTTCCTGATGCATACAATGAGTATATCAAGGCCTGGTTCTTGCTGCATGTTCTTATGAAGGAGCTTGGATTAAGCGAAAAAAGGGACTTCATGTTCAACATGAGTGTAGGCTATGACCTGGAGGGCATTAAGTCCCCTAAAATGGACGCATATATAGAAGGGATGCGCAATGCAGCCAATACGGATATATGGAAGGAATGCAGGAAAGTACTGCTTTCCGCCATGAATCAATTTACTCATTTCACAAGGGAAGACCTGGATATGATTTCTCCTGTGGTCTGCCCTTCCATTACACTTTCTACGCTGCATGGATGCCCGCCCCAGGAAATCGAAAGAATAGCAAACTATTTCCTGAAGGAAAAGAAGCTGCATACTTTTGTAAAGATGAACCCGACACTTCTCGGCGAAAAGTTTGTCAGGGATACCCTGGATGCAATGGGATATGGGTATATAACCCTGAACGGGCACCACTTCATTCATGATTTGCAGTTCCCGGATGCCGTGGCAATGCTGAAGCGCCTGAAAGCCCTTGCAAGAGAACTAAATCTGGAGATAGGGGTAAAATTGACAAATACACTGCCGGTTAAGATTCTCAACCAGGAGCTGCCGGGAGAAGAAATGTATATGTCGGGAAGATCACTGTATGCCCTTTCAATTTCTCTTGCAAGCAAGCTGGCAAAGGAATTCAACGGAGATTTGCATATCTCCTATTCCGGCGGAATTGATTTCTTTAATATCGACAAGGTAATGGAAGCCGGAGTAAGGCCTATAACCTTTGCAACCACGATACTGAAGCCGGGAGGCTATGAAAGGATAAACCAGTTGGCCCACAAGGCGGAAGGGCTGCAGAAGGGAATGGCTGCGGGCATTGACATCGCAAAAATAAGCAGCCTTGCTGAGAACGCGTTAACAGATAAGCATCACCTTAAAGAGTTGAGACCCGTTAACAGCAGGAAACTGACCTCAGAGCTTCCTTTATATGACTGTGCCGTATCTCCCTGTGCAATGGGCTGCCCCATTAACCAGCAGATACCTCAGTATGTTGCTCTGGTGGGAGAAGGCAAATATGATGAAGCCTTTGAAGTAATAGTAAACGATAATGCTTCTCCGGCAATCACAGGTTCAATCTGCGACCATCAATGCCAGTACAAGTGTACCCGCCTGGATTATGACGAATCGGTTCTTATCAGGGAAATGAAGAAAACAGCAGCCCTCAAGGCGCAGGATAAGTATACCGCCGGTATCAGGCCGGCAGAAATCAGAAGCAATAAAAAAGCGGCAATAGTGGGTGCAGGGGCTGCGGGACTTGCAACTGCTCTGTTCCTAAGGAGAAACGGAATGGAAGCTGTTGTAATGGATAAGAGAGAAAAGCCTTACGGTGTAGTTGAATATGTGATTCCTGAGTTCAGGATATCCTCTGATATGGTCAGAAAGGATCTTGAGCTGGTCAAAAGGAGCGGAGTGGAATTCAAGCTTGGCATTAATGAAAACTTCAGCGTCGAAGCTTTGAAGAAGGAATATGATTACGTTGTGCTGGCAATAGGCGCTTGTAAGCCCGGACAGATATCCCTTGAGGAGGGAGCGGAAAAGACGGTAAATGCAATATCCTTCCTGGAGAATTACAAAGCACAAAAGGGAAATATGAAATTAGGAAGCCATGTATGTGTCATAGGCGGAGGAAATGTGGCTATGGATGCGGCAAGGGCAGCAAAGAGGGTTCCCGGAGTGGAATCGGTATCCATAGTATACAGGAGGACAAAGGCGCTCATGCCGGCAGACCGTGAGGAAATACATCTTGCTGCTTCCGAAGGAGTATTATTCAGGGAACTGCTTTCGCCGGCAGCATATAAAGAAGGAAAGCTTGTATGTGAAGTAATGGCTCTGGGGGACAGGGATTCTTCCGGAAGGAGAAGCCCCGTGCCAACAGGAGAGAAAATTACCCTTGATGCCGATACGGTAATTGTTGCCGTAGGTGAACAGGTTGACAGCATATTTCTTGCAAAAAACGGAATAGAACTGGATTCAAAAGGTTTTCCAAAGGTCAGCTCTGCCTGTGAGACAAATATACCCGGGGTATATGTGGCCGGAGATGCTAAAGCCGGGCCCGCAACCATTGTCAGAGCAATAGCCGACGGAAAGGCGGCTGCAAAGGATATATTGAGCAAGGAAGGCTTGAAGGCTGATTTTGAAAAGAAGGTATTACCCGTGGATGAGAAGATTCTTTATGAAAGGAAAGGGATATTGAATAATCCCGTATATAGTGATAAGGAAGCTGAAAGATGCCTCTCCTGCGAAAATATATGCGAGTTGTGTGTTGATGTGTGTCCAAACAGGGCAAATGCAGTGATATTTGTTGACGAAGGCTTTGCCTCCGGGCATCAGGTTATACATCTGGACGGTATGTGCAACGAGTGCGGCAACTGCGGAATATTCTGCCCCCATGAAGGAAACCCGTACAAGGATAAGATTACGGTTTTCTGGAATGAGGAAGATTTCAGGGACAGCAACAATAAGGGCTTCCTGGTAACCGATATGGCAGCGTGCAAATGCCTTGTACGCACGGAATCGGGGGAAACAGTAAGCTATGCACCGGGGCAGGAGGGCAGTGTTTCCAAAGAGATGGAATCAATTATTAAGGCCTGCACAGGTAAGTATTCATTTATGCTGTAGATAGCACATAAGAAGAATGCGACTTAAAATCAAGGGTTTGTAAAGTACTCCGACTGTAGGGGAAGTATGTTCTCCTCACTTTCCAAAGCCGGCAAAATCACTGGCACGGGTCCCATCTCTGCGAGTCCGTCTGGTTATTTTGCTTGGAAGCCTTCCCGTTCCGAGGTCGGTGGAAAGTTTCGTCGAATATAGCTTCCCCACGTCGGCATTTACATATCCTTCATATACAAGGCTAGTGCTCTGAAGGATGAATGCGAACTTCAGACACGCCGCATTATTCTTAAATACCGGTACAAATAAGTTATTTGGAGGACTTGAAATATGAGTCAGAAGCTTTTGAAAAACATTGACCTGATAGTCACCTTCAACGACAGGGAGGAGACCTTTGAACACTGCGACATACTGATTGACGGGACTGCAATCAGGGAGATAGGCAGCGGACTTGACACTGCGGGAGATGCTGAAGTGATAGACTGCAGCGGATTAACCGCACTGCCGGGCTTTGTCAATACCCACCATCATCTCTATCAGACCTTGTTCAGAGGTATAAAGGAAGTACAGGAGAAGCCCCTATTCCCGTGGCTGGTGGGATTATATGAGTTCTGGAAGAACATAACCCCGGAAGCTGTTTATTACGGAGCGCTGGTGGGATTTGCAGAGTTATTGCGCACCGGCTGCACTCTGACCTCCGATCATCACTATGTATTCCCGAAGAACCAGCCGGGAACACTCATTGATGACCAGATAAGGGCGGCAAGGGAAATCGGCATAAGGTTCCATGCCACAAGGGGCTCCATGTCCCTGGGCAGGGATATGGGCGGGCTGCCTCCCATGGAGGTTGTACAAGCTGAGGAAGCAATACTTGCCGACAGCGAAAGGCTTATAAACAAATATCATGACAGCAGCCCTTATTCAATGCAGAGGATAGCCTTGGCACCTTGTTCCCCCTTTTCGGTGACCAGGGAGCTTATGGTGCAGACGAAGGAACTGGCAAGGAAGAAGGGGGTCATGCTTCATACACATCTGGCAGAGACACTTGACGAGGAGAAATTCTGCCTGGAGCGTTACGGCAGGAGGCCTTTTGAGCTGATGGAGGACCTGGAATGGGTGGGGGATGATGTATGGTTCGCCCATGGCATTTATTTGAATGATGGAGAAATAAAAAGGCTTCAGGGCTCAGGCATAGCCCACTGCCCCTCCTCCAATATGAAACTCTCAAGCGGCATATGCAGGACAACGGAAATAATCCGTGCAGGAGGGAAGCTTTCCATAGCTGTAGACGGAAGCGCAAGCAATGACGGTTCAAATATGTGGGAGGAAGTAAGAAGGGCTTACCTTCTTAACCACCTGAAATACGGCACTGACGGGCTTACAGCGTACCAAGTACTCAGAACGGCTACAAGGGGCGGCGCAGAGGTGTTGGGACGGGATGACACAGGATGCCTGGATATAGGTAAAGCGGCGGATATAGTGCTGTTCAACCTGAAAGGCATCGAATACTCCGGCTGCCATGACCCGCTGGTATCTCTCGTATGCCTTGGGAATTCCAGTATGGTTGACATGACTGTTGTCAACGGCAGAGTCGTAGTTAAGGACGGAAAGCTGACGACAATTGATTCTGACCGGGTGGCATCAGCTGCGCATAAAACAGCTGTTGAAATAGTGGAGAGGCAAAGAAACAGCATAAGAAACCACTGAATAAGGAGGGGGAAAAATGATATTAGTAGGAAACGGCAGAGTAATCACAAGAGATGATGACATTCCAATCATCGAAAACGGATGTATTGCCATAGACGGCAATAAGATAGCGGAAGTGGGGCTGACCTCGGAGCTTAAGGAGAAATACAGCGGGGCAAGGTTCATTGATGCCAAAGGCAAGCTAATAATGCCGGGTTTTATAAACACTCATATGCATTATTACAGTACCTTCGCCAGGGGTATGTCCAACGACAGCCCGCCGGCCACAAAGTTCTCCGAGATATTGAAGGGCTTGTGGTGGAGGCTTGACAAGGTACTGACCCTTGAGGATGTGTATTACAGCGCCGTAGGCCCGATGATTGAACAGGTAAAAAGCGGAGTGACCACGGTTATTGACCATCATGCAAGCCCTTATGCCGTAACAGGAAGCCTGTTCAAAATAGCAGAGGCGGCAGAACACATAGGCATCCGAAGCAACCTGTGCTACGAAACCTCAGACCGTGACGGTGAGAAGATTGCCGAGGAAGGTATTGCGGAAAATGTGGAATTTATAAAGTACTGCAGCAATAAAAAGGATGATATGCTTAAAGGAATGTTCGGCCTTCATGCATCCATGACCATTTCGGAAAAAACACTGGACAAATGCCTGGATGCCATAAGCGGACTTGATACGGGTTTTCACGTACACTGTGCCGAGGGAATTGAGGATTTGGAGGATTCGAGGGCAAGATATGGGAAAGGGGTTATCGAAAGGTGGTACGATTCAGGGGTACTGGGGAGTAAGACCATAGCTGTGCACTGCATCCACATATCGGAAAAAGAAATGGATATGCTGAAGGAAAAGGACACAATAGTGGTCCATAATCCCGAATCCAATATGGGGAATGCGGTAGGTGCTTCACCGGTGCCGGAGATGTTCGGCAAGGGAATTCTTCTTGGTTTGGGGACTGACGGATATACAGCGGATATGATGGAATCCTACAAGGTAGGAAATATAATACACAAGCATGTAAAAGGGGATTCAAATGTTGCCTGGGGTGAGATTCCCGCAATGCTGTTTGCAAACAACAGGAAAATAGTTGAGAGGTTTATTGATGGACAGGTGGGAATCCTGAAATCCGGAGCACTGGCTGATGTGATAATAGTTGATTATAATCCGCCTACACCTATAAACGAAGGCAATATAAACGGCCATCTGTTGTTTGGAATAAACGGGCGTTTTGTTGATACAACGATTGTGAACGGCAGAATTCTGATGGAAGACAGAAAACTGGTAAATATTGATGAAGAGAGAATGATGGCAAGAAGCCGTGAATTGGCAAGGGAAGTATGGAAGCGCTTTTAAATCATGAAAAATCTGTATGATTGAAGGTGGAAAAATGGCTTTCGAAATAGTGGGGAAAAGAACGATTAGAAAAGATGCGTTTGCCAAAGTGACAGGCAGGGCGAAATATGCCGATGACTTTTTCGAACGGGATATGCTTGTGGGGAAGGTATTGAGAAGCCCTTATGCCCATGCAATTGTAAAACGTATCAATACAAGCAGGGCAAAGGCTTCGCCCGGGGTTGAGGCTGTAATTACCTATGAGGATCTGCCTAAGCTGAAATATGCAACGGCAGGCCATCCCTGGTCCTTGGAACCGGATCACAGGGATGCGGCGGACAGGTTGATACTTACAGACAAAGCCAGGTATGTAGGTGACGGTATTGCGGCTGTTGTAGCTTCCGATGCATTGACAGCGGAAAAGGCTCTTAAGCTGATTGAGGTGGAGTATGAGGTACTTCCCTTTGTACTTGACCCTGAGAAGGCAATGCTGCCCGGCGCACCGGTGATTCATGAGGAAAAGCCGGATAATATTTTGGGGGATGCAAGCGAAGAGATAGGAGATATTGAAGAGGATTTCGGAAAAGCTGACCATATATTTGAAGGGGTTTATGAAACAAGTATTGTACAGCACTGCCATCTTGAGATTCAAAGCGCATATGCCTATGCGGATGCTGACGGAAGGATAGTCATTGTTTCTTCAACACAGATTCCGCATATAGCCAGGAGGATTGTCGCTCAAGCTCTTGGCATGCCCTGGGGAAAGGTCAGAATTATCAAACCATACATAGGAGGAGGCTTTGGGAACAAGCAGGATATTATAGTAGAACCTATTGCAGCCGCCATGTCCCTTGCAGTCAATGGAAGGCCTGTACGCTATGCACTCACGAGGGAGGAATGCTTTGTTGATACAAGGACCCGCCATGCAATGAAATTCTACATGAAGACAGCAGTGACAAAAGAAGGGAAGCTGTTAAGCCTCCATATGAGGCCCATAAGCAACAACGGGGCCTATGCTTCCCACGGCCATACTATTGCAATGAGTGCAGGCGGTAAGTCCAGGCTCCTTTATGACTTTAATTCAATGAAGTATGAGCCGAAAACAGTTTATACAAATCTTCCGGCAGCCGGAGCAATGAGAGGATACGGCTGTCCGCAGATATTCTTTGCTCTGGAGAGCCATATAGAAGATATAGCCCGGGAAATGAAAATGGATCCCATCGAATTCAGGAAGCGGAACCTGATAAGTGCCGGAAAGACAGATCCTCATTCTGAAATCGTTGTGAGAACCTTCGGACTTCCCGAATGCATTGAAAAGGGAAAACAGCTCATAAAATGGGACGAAAAACTGGAAAAATACAAGGAACAGAAGGGCACAAAAAGAAGGGGGCTGGGTATGGCTTGCTTCAGCTATGCCTCAGGAACCTATCCCCATGGTTTTGAAATCTCAGGAGCAAGGATTGTCATGAACCAGGACGGCTCGGTTCAGCTTCAGGTAGGCGCAACGGAGATAGGCCAGGGAAGCGATACCGTTTTGTCCCAGATAGCGGCGGAAGTACTGGGTTTGCCCTATGATATGGTGCATATAGTATCTCAGCAGGATACGGATATCAGCCCCTTTGACCTTGGGGCTTACGCCTCACGCCAAACCTTTGTATCGGGGGCGGCTGTAAAAAAAGCGGCGGAGGAAGTTAAATCCAAGGTTCTGGAGATGGCATCGGGAAAAACCGGATTAAGCATCGATGAGCTTGATATTAAGGCGGCAAGGATAGTTGAAAGAAAGTCTGGCAATGAAATCTGCACACTTGAAGACATAGCCATGGGGTCCTATTATGACAGATTAAATGCAGAACCTATTTGCGGAAATGCTTCTGTCAATGTGAGAACCAATGCAATGGCATACGGAGTTACTTTTGCCGAGGTTGAAGCAGATATGGAGACGGGAAGGATTGAGGTAATCGAGATATATAATGTGCATGACTCGGGAGTTATAGTCAACCCGATGCTTGCGGAAGGCCAGGTCCACGGAGGTGTCAGCATGAGCCTTGGATTTGCATTGTCCGAGCAGCTGCTGTTCGACCCGGAAACAGGCAGGCCTCTTAATAACAATTTCCTGGACTACAAACTCCAGACAATAATGGATACACCGGATATCGGGTCTGCATTTGTCCAATTGCACGAACCCGAAGGCTCGGTAGGGCAAAAATCCCTGGGTGAGAATACAACGATTTCTCCCGCACCTGCAGTAAGAAATGCAGTACTGAATGCCACAGGCATTGCATTCAACAAGCTGCCTATGACGCCCCAGAAGGTTTTCGAAAAGTTTAAACAATCAGGGCTGCTTTAGAAAGGAGAGATAGGAATGTTTGATATTGTCAATATTGAAAAACCCGGCACTCTGGAGGCAGCTTTGGAAATGCTTTCCCGAAATCCTGAACTGAAGATTATAGCAGGGGGGACGGATGTACTGATCAAGATGCGTAACGGTGCTCTTGAGGAAGCTGAGCTTCTAAGCCTGAGAAATATCCCCGGAATGGATGAAATAAGAATTCTTGACAACGGAACCATTTCCATCGGGGCAATGGCGACCTTTGCCAAAATAGCCAGGAGCAGCATAATAAACGAGAATTTGCCGGTTTTGTCGGAAGCGGCAGTATCGGTAGGAGGCCCGCAGATAAGAAATATGGCTACGATAGGGGGGAATATATGCAATGGTGCTGTGTCGGCAGACAGTGCGGCTACGCTGCTTGCCTATAATGCGGAACTGAAGCTTTTAAGCCGCAGCGGGTCAAGAACAGTACCAGTAAGCGAGTTTTATGCAGGGCCGGGAAAAGTGAATCTGCTTCCTGCTGAAATACTTACCGACATTTTGATACCCGAGGCAGGATATGGCCGGACCAGCGGCTGCTATATAAAATACAGCGGCAGAAAGGCAATGGATATAGCAATGCTGGGAGTATCCGCTGTATACAAAGCTGAGGGGGGTAAGTTTTCTGATGTAAGGATAGCTCTCGGAGTTGCGGCCCCTGTACCGATAAGGTGCAGTGAAGCTGAAGCTTATGCCATTGGGAAGGAAATATCCGATGAAACCATGAAGGAAACCGGAAGATATGCGGTAAAATCATCAAGAGCAAGGGACTCATGGAGGGCTTCAAAGGCTTACAGGGAGCATTTGATTGAGGTATTGGTATTCAGGGCACTGAAAGAAGCTGTGATTAGGGGCGGGGGTGTGGATATTGGATAAGTATGAAAAGATAAGTATGGTGGTTAACGGTAAGGCATATTCCCTTGAGGTTGATATTAGAGAATCGCTGCTTGAGGTGCTGAGAAACAGGCTTCATCTTACCGGAGTCAAGCAGGGCTGCTCCGTAGGCGAATGCGGGGCATGTACAGTGCTGATTGACGGGCTTCCGGTGAATTCGTGCATTTACCTGGCAGTATGGGCTGACGGCAGGAAAATAACTACTATTGAAGGAGTATCTAAGGAGGGTGAATTGTCAAAAGTGCAGCAGGCTTTCGTAGACGAGGGTGCCGTGCAGTGCGGCTTCTGCACCCCCGGCCTTGTGCTTACGGCAACTGCTCTTACGGAAAGCGGAAGGAAATATTCCGATGAGGAGATAAAACGTGAGATTTCAGGTCATTTATGCCGCTGTACGGGTTACAGCAAAATATTCAATGCAGTGAAAAGGGCTTTGGATGCTGATTGTTAAGCAATAGCTTATTGCATTAAACAGGCATTTACGGTAAAATACAATGTGTAATGTACTGGCATTTTGCACCTATTCATGCTATATGCTATTACATTATCGAGAAACAGTCGTGATAGAAAGGGATAATAATGGAGCTGCTTAAGAATAGAATATTGAAGGACGGAAAAGTCATAGGCGACAGCATTATTAAAGTCGACAGCTTTCTGAACCATCAGCTGGATATAGATCTGTTCAACGAGATAGGACGGGAATTCAAAGAAAGATTCAGCGATGAAAAGATAAGCAGGATATTGACAGTGGAGGCATCGGGTATTGCTGTTGCGTGCATAGCTGCCCAGTATTTTAAAGTGCCTGTGGTTTTTGCAAAAAAGTATGAAGCATTGAATCTTGATTCGGATACTTACCAAAGCGAAGTATACTCTTTTACCAAGCAGAGGAACTATAACATCCGCGTTTCCAAAAAATACATCACTCCGGAGGACAATGTTCTTATCATTGATGATTTTTTGGCTAACGGCAAAGCTGCTTCAGGCTTGGTGGACATTGTCCTTCAGGCTGGTGCCAGGGTTGCGGGCGTCGGAATTGTTATAGAAAAAGGTTTCCAAAAAGGCAGGGAGACACTGCGGCAAAAAGGAGTCCGTATTGAATCCCTGGTAATTATTAAGTCCATGGACGAAGGAGTCATCATTTTTGATTAGCATGGTTAACAAAAGCAAAATTATGATTCCACCAGTTTCATGATTTTACATAGACCACTAAAATAAATTTGGGGAGGAGAAATCAGTATGAAAAGAACCATTAGTATTCTTTTAGTGCTTGTCCTGGTGTTTGCAGCAATGCTGACAGGCTGCGCACCGAAGGCCGAACCCGCACCGGCAGCGCCCGAGACACCTGCACCGGCAGAAGAGCCAAAGGCTGAACCCCTTAAGGTAGGTTTTGTCTACATAGGCTCCGCTAAAGACGGCGGATATACCCAGGCTCATGATGAAGGCAGGCTTTACCTTGAACAGCAGCTTGGAGACAAGGTTATTACAATGTACAAGGAAGATGTTCCGGAATCCAGCGAATGCGAAAAGGTAATCAATGATTTGGTTGACCAGGGTTGTACTGTAATATTCACCAACTCTTTCGGACACATGGACTATACAGAAAAAGCCGCACAGGCGCATCCGGACATAAAACTCTATCACTGCTCCGGCTATAAGAGCGGCCCGAATTTCAGCAATTATTTCGGTGCCATGGAAGAGGCAAGATACCTTGCGGGTATAGTTGCGGGCCTCAGGACACAGAACAATACCCTTGGTTATGTAGCAGCCTTTGAAATTCCCGAGGTTGTAAGAGGCATCAATGCATTTACTCTTGGTGCACAGTCAGTCAATCCAAAAGTAAAGGTAAAGGTTAACTGGACACATACCTGGTATGACCCCGCAAAGGAAAAGGAAGCGGCAAAGGCTTTATTGGATGCAGGCTGCGACGTACTTGCACAGCATCAGGATACAACAGCAACCCAGCAGGCAGCTGAAGAAAGAGGCGTTTGGGCTATCGGCTATGACCTGGATACAAGGGATTCAGCACCGAAAGCATACCTGACTGCTCCCGTATGGAACTGGGGTAAGTTCTATGCGGCAGAAGTACAGAGGATATTGGACGGCAAATGGAAGCAGGAAAACTACTACGGCAATATGAAAGACGGACTTGTTGACCTGGCACCTCTTACGGACAACGTAGCACCCGGCACTCAGGAAGCTGTTGACAAGGTGAAAGCAAAGATTATCGATGGTTCATTCTATGTATTCCAGGGCCCGATAAAGGATCAGACTGGCGCTGTCAGGGTACCGGAAGGCAAGTCAATGACTTTTGATGAAATAATGAGCGTTGACTGGTTTGTACAGGGTGTAGAAGGCAAGATTAAATAAGTCAGGATAGGAAATAATTATGGAAAACAACTATATTTCAATGAAGAATATAAATAAATCCTTCGGAAAGGTAGTTGCAAACAGAAATATAAACCTGGCCGTCCGCAGGGGGGAGATACATGCCCTGTTGGGAGAGAACGGTTCAGGTAAGAGCACATTGATGAACATGCTGTCAGGGGTTTATACCCCCGACAGCGGTTCTATTTTTATTAAGGGGAAAGAGGTGCAGTTTGCAGCACCAAAGGATGCGATAGAAGCAGGAATAGGAATGATCTACCAGCATTTCAAGCTGATAGATGTCATGACTGCCAAAGAGAACATAATCCTGGGGCGAAAGAACAGTTTTCTGATGAACGAAAAGACTCTTTCAGACAAGATCAGGGATATGTCGGCCCGCTTCGGCCTGGATATTGACCCGGACAAAAAGGTTTACAACATGTCGGTGGGTGAAAAGCAGACCCTGGAAATACTGAAGGTGCTGTACAGAGGTGCTGAGATACTGATATTGGATGAACCCACGGCGGTATTGACACCTCAGGAAACAGAAAAGCTTTTCAAGATTATGAGGAAGATGAAGGAAGAAGGCTGCGCCGTAATCTTTATAACTCACAAATTGAACGAGGTTATGGAGGTAGCAGACCGCATAACTGTCCTGCGCAAGGGTGAAACAGTAATGACGGTTGACAAGGCGGATACCAACCCCAAGCACCTTACCGAGCTGATGATGGGATGCCCTGCCGACCTGTCCATAAAGAGGATAGAAACTGAGAAAAACAATGTGGCTATGGAAGTAAGGAATTTAAGCGCTGTAAATTCAGAAGGCATCAAAGTGCTTAAAGGGATGAGCTTCGATATATACTCCAGTGAGATTCTGGGTGTTGCGGGAATTGCCGGCAGCGGGCAGAAGGAATTGTGTGAAGCTATTGCAGGCTTGCATCCCGTGAAGCAGGGGGAGATTGTTTTCAATGGAGAAAACCTGGTAGGCAAATCACCTGCAGAGATAATAACCAAGGGGGTCAGCCTGAGCTTTATTCCCGAGGACCGATTGGGAATGGGACTGGTTGCCTCAATGGATATCGTAAATAATGTCGTGCTTAAGCTGTATCAGAAACAGAAGGGCATCTTCATAGACAGAAAGCCGGCAGAACAAAAGTCCGTGGAGATTATAGAAAGGCTCAGTATTCAGACTCCGGGAATCAAGCATCCGGTGCGCATGCTCTCAGGAGGAAATATACAAAAGGTATTATTGGGAAGAGAGCTGGACTCCCGGCCGCAGGTTCTGATAACTGCATATCCTGTAAGGGGGCTTGATGTAAACTCCTGCTATACCATATATGACCTTCTCAATGAGGAAAAGCGGAAGGGTGTCGCAATTCTGTATATAGGGGAAGACCTGGATGTCTTACTGGAGCTTTGCGACAGGATCATGGTCATATGTGCCGGTGAAATAACCGGAATAGTTGATGCAAGATATACGACAAAAGAACAAATCGGCCTGATGATGACAGGGACGGTAAATCTGATGAAAGAGGGGGAAAAGAGCGAGCATGATAATGCCAATAACTATACGAGCCATTAAGAAAAGCGAGCCCGGCAGGATGAAAGCTGCTTCCATCAGAATAGGCGCTATTATCCTGGCTCTCGTGGCCTCTTCACTTTTTATACTGCTGCTGAGCCTTAATCCCGCCGATGTTTATATAAAAATGATTCAGGGCGCATTCGGTACAGCTTACAGGATAAAAGAAACAATAGTAAAAGCGATACCTCTGGTAATTACCTCCCTTGGAATTGCGATAGCTTTTAAAATGCAGTTCTGGAATATAGGCGGGGAAGGGCAGATAGCAATAGGTTCTTTCGCAGCCAGTTATTTTGCATTATACATGAATGATATGCCAATGCCTCTGATGCTTACGGTAATGATACTTGCAGGAATGCTGGCAGGAGGGCTGTGGGCGCTTATACCCGCATTTTTTAAAGCGCAGTGGGGGACTAATGAAACAATAGTTACTTTAATGATGAACTATATCGCGCTTAAATGGGTCATGTTCTTACAGTACGGGCCCTGGAGGGATCCAAAGTCCCTGGGATTCCCCAAAATAGCCAATTTTCCCCAAAACGCGGTTCTTCCCAAGCTGCTGGGGGTACATGTGGGCTGGGTGATTGCGCTTATACTGGTGGTCGTTGTCTATATATTCATAAACCATACAAAAAAGGGTTATGAAATTGCCGTAATCGGTGAGAGCATTAATACGGCACGTTATGCAGGCATTAATATCAAGAAGACGATATTGATAGCCATAATGCTGAGCGGCGGCCTCTGCGGCCTTGTCGGTATGATCCAGGCTTCGGCTGTTAACTACACATTGTCAGTTGAAATAACCGGAGGTGTAGGTTATACCGCAATAATAACCGCTTGGCTGGCAGCTTTAAGTGCACCGCTTATATTGATAGTATCCATTCTTTTTGCTGCTCTTCTGGAGGGGGGCTCATATATACAGACTGTTTTCGGCATACCCCAGGCAGCGGCAGAAATACTTCAGGGAATAATTTTATTCTTTGTATTGGGCAGTGAGTTCTTTGTACGTTATAAGTTCGTAATTGTAAAAAAGCATTCGGCTATTGCGGAAAAGGGGGCTGATTGATTATGGAAGCTGTTATATCCTTTCTCCATGCGGCCATTGTCGCAGGTACACCCCTTTTATTTGCTACGCTGGGAGAAATCATAACAGAGCGTTCGGGAAATCTGAACCTTGGAGTTGAAGGCATGATGCTTATGGGTGCCGTTATCGGCTTCATGGTCGGCCTAAACACCGAAAGCACGACCTTGGCTTTATTGGCAGCAATGATTGCGGGAGCGGGCGGCGCGTTGATATTCGCTTTCCTGACAATCACCCTGAGGGCAAATCAGGTTGTATCCGGCTTGACACTTACGATATTCGGCACAGGCTTTGCGGATTTTGTGGGTCAGGATCTGATAGGTCAGATAGCTCCTGAAAGCTTGAGATTGTTTTTCAGGCCTTACACCATCCCGCTGCTTGGCGATATTCCTTTTATAGGGCCTGTGCTCTTCAGGCAGGATGCCTTTGTATACCTTGGCTATGCGGCATCTATACTGCTGGGGCTGTACCTGTATAAGACCAGTACCGGGATGAACCTGAGGGCTGTGGGTGAGAACCCGGGAGCAGCAGATGCTGCAGGAATAAATGTAACCTTGTACAAGTACCTGCATACTTTATTGGGCGGAGCGCTCTGCGGCTTGGGAGGAGCTTACCTTTCACTTGTTTATGTACCCGCCCTGCAGGAGGGCGTTACAGCAGGCAGAGGCTGGATCGCCGTTGCATTGGTCATATTTGCAGCATGGAATCCTTATAAGGCGCTCTTTGGGGCTTATCTGTTCGGCGGATTGGATATCATCGGTTTCAGAATACAAAACCTGGGTATCGATGTATCCCAGTATTTCATAGACATGCTGCCGTACATGGTGACAATTACCGTGCTTGTAGTGGTATCCATGCGGAAGTCAAGGGAAAAGGCAGGGCCGAAGGCATGCGGGATTCCATATTTCAGGGAAGAACGCTGAAAGGAACAACTTACATATACAGCACCTTATTCTATAGACGAATGGGGTGCTGTTTATTTTTTGGAAATAAAATATTCTTGCAAAATTATAATAAAAATGCAACTATATTAATGTATATACCGGTCTTTTCCGACAAATCTAACAGTATATGCGGTAAAATATGTTAAAGGGAGTGCAGCTGCAATGGGCGGATTATTTGGTGTTGTTTCAAGAGAAGATTGCGTGATGGATGTGTATTTCGGCACCGATTACCATTCACATTTGGGAACCTGCAGGGGAGGAATGGCAATATGGGGCGGAAGCTGTTTCAACAGATCGATTCACAATATAGAAAGTACGCAGTTTAGAGCAAAATTTGAGGCTGAACTGTCAAAAAAAAGCGGCAATATGGGTATAGGCTGCATAAGCGATACCGACCCCCAGCCTTTGACAGTGAGATCGCATCTGGGACAGTATGCCATAAGTACTGTAGGAAGAATCAACAATTTGGATGAAATTGCGGAAAAAGCATTCTCAAACCGAAATATTCATTTTCTGGAAACGAATAAAGGGGTAATAAGTCCTACTGAGCTTGTGTCTGTAATCATTGATCATGAAGATTCCTTTAAAGAGGGCTTATTAAGGGCACAGGAATTGATTCAGGGCTCCTGTTCTGTTTTGCTTTTAACGCCTAAAGGGATTTATGCCTCCAGGGACAGGCTTGGCCGAACTCCTTTAATGGTCGGCAGCAAAGAGGGCGCCTATTGTATTTCTTCTGAATCCTGCACCTTTGCAAATCTGGGATATAAGTCTGATTATGAACTCGGCCCGGGAGAAATAGTTTTTCTGACACCGGAGGGGGTTGAACAGGTTTCACCTCCCGGAGATAAAATGAAAATATGTGCTTTTCTTTGGGTTTATTATGGTTATCCTTCTTCAACATATGAGGGAATGAATGTTGAGGTCATGCGATACAGAAACGGTGCGGCAATGGCTAAAAATGAGGATTTGGAAATTGATATAGTTGCCGGAATACCAGATTCGGGCCTCGGACATGCCATTGGCTACTCAAACCAATCCAAGGTACCCTACGGAAGGCCTTTTATAAAGTATACCCCAACCTGGTCAAGGAGCTTTATGCCCCAGGATCAGGATATAAGAAACCTTGTTGCAAGAATGAAGCTTATGCCCATTCCTGAAATTGTGGCTGACAAACGATTGCTTTTCTGTGATGATTCAATTGTTCGGGGCACACAGCTGAGAGAAACGGTAGACCTGCTGTACAAATGCAGCGCCAAGGAGGTCCATATTCGGTCGGCTTGCCCGCCTATTGTTTTCGGATGCAAGTACCTGAACTTTTCGGCCTCCCGGTCTGAAATGGACCTGGCGGCAAGACAGGCTATCAAAGAACTTGAAGGCAAGGAACCGGATTCTCTGGAGGAGTATTGCAATCAGGCAACCGATAAGTATCATAATATGGTGGATCTAATCTGCAGGAGGCTCAACTTTTCTTCGCTGAAGTACCAGAACATCCGCGATATGATTGAAGCAATCGGAATCAGCAAGGATAAGGTCTGTACATACTGCTGGAACGGGAAGGAATAATTGGTTAATGCAAAGCAAAAGGGACGGTTCTTTCTGCTTATGATAGCACTATTAGAAACAACAGCACTGCACATAATGCAGTGTTTTTTGTTATATACTGGCAAGAATCCAATAAGAAGTTTCAAATACCTCTTGACAGAATGTAATTTTTGGCTATAATAAAATTAGAATTTAGATTAGACATAAGTTGGGGATGTTAAGTATGTATATTAAGAGAGCCGTGGAACATATTGCATTAAGAATATCGGATATGTTTCCTGTACTTTTTGTCACAGGGCCAAGACAGGTTGGCAAGACTACCCTGCTGCAGCAGATTGCTGAAAAGGGGCGGAATTATGTGACTTTGGATGATCCGGATGCAAGACTTCTTGCCAAGAGCGATCCGGCTTTGTTTATGCAGCGTTACCTGCCGCCAATCATTATTGATGAAATACAATATGCACCGGAGCTCCTTACCTATATTAAAATTAGTGTTGATAAGTCTAAACGAAAGGGAGAATTCTGGTTGACAGGCTCGCAGATGTTTCATACGATGAAAAATGTGAGTGAGTCGCTTGCAGGAAGAGTTGGTATCATCCGTTTGCTTGGGTTGTCAAACAGTGAGATAAACGGTACACCATCAGAACCTTTTTTGCCTGTTAGAGAGAGGTTGATGTCCCGTATAGGTATTGTACCGAAAATGGGGCTTAATGATGTATATATGAGAATATTCAAAGGCAGTATGCCGGCTTTGTATGCCAATGATATCGACTTGGAGACTTACTATAAGTCTTATGTAAATACCTATCTACAGAGGGATATCAAGGATTTGACCCAGGTAGCAGATGAAATGTCATTTTTCAATTTTATGACTGTTGTTGCTGCACGAACCGCAAAACCTATTGTTTATGAAGAGATTGCAAAAGATGCCGGAATCAGTCCGCCAACGGCTAAAAAATGGTTGTCTGTTCTTGTGTCGTCAAATATCATAGCTTTAGTACAACCGTACCATAACAATATTCTTAAAAGGGTTATAAAATCACCGCTCATGCATTTCCTTGATACCGGACTTTGTGCCTATCTTCTTAAATGGGGTAATGCTGAGACATTGGAACGTGGAGCAATGTCAGGGGCGTTCTTTGAAAGCTATGTATTTTCCGAAATTTATAAAAGCTGGTTAAATGCAGGGAAAGAGCCGCCGGTATATTACTATCGAGATAAGGATCAAAAAGAAATAGACCTGCTAATACTGCAAAATGGCATATTATATCCTATAGAGTCAAAAAAGTCAGCTTCTCCGGGAGTTGAATCGATAAAGCATTTCAGACTGCTCAATCCCCTGACAGAACCGGAAAGGTTCGGGGAACTGTCAAATATGAAGCTGGAGATAGGCGCCGGTGCGGTGGCTTGTATGGCAAATGATCTGCTGCCCATAGACAGTAAAAATTGGTATGTACCGGTGTGGATGATATAACTTACAATCAGTAAATAGCTCTGATATGATGGAAGGGGGGACTCAAAATGACACCTGAAGTAAAAGCAAGAGAAATAATTGATAAAAAACTTGAGCAAGCAGGGTGGGTGCTTCAAGATATGAGGCAGTTCAATCCACTTGCATCTTTGGGTGTTGCAGTTCGAGAGTACCCGACAAGTACAGGTCCGGTTGACTATGCGCTTTTTGTAGGACAGATTCCTGTAGGAGTAGTTGAGGCGAAAGCAAGTGAAAAGGGTGAAAATCTGCTAGCAGCAGAAGAACAGTCTGCCCGTTATGCATCAAGTATATTCAAATGGGCAAATAATACCCAACACATCCGATTTGCTTATGAGGCTACGGATATAATTACACGTTTTACAGATTATGCAGATGAGAAAGCTCGCTCCCGACGGGTATTTTCTTTTCATAGGCCTGAAACCATAGCAAAATGGCTGAAAGAGACGGATACGCTGCGCAATAATTTAAAGAGGCTTCCAAGCTTCGACAATACAGGATTTCGTGATTGCCAAACCCGGGCTATCATCAATCTTGAGAAGTCTTTTTCTGAGAATAAGCCTCGTGCTCTTATTCAGATGGCAACAGGAGCAGGTAAAACTTTCACAGCCATTACTTCTGCATACCGATTGCTGCGTTTTGCCAGGAACAAGAGAATTCTTTTTCTTGTCGATACTAAGAACTTGGGTGAACAGGCAGAAGAAGAGTTCCGTAAATATAAACCCAATGATGATGTACGCTTATTTCCGGAACTTTATAATGTACGCCGCCTTAATTCTTCTTATATACCCCAGGATACACATGTATGTATAAGTACTATTCAGCGTATGTATTCAATTCTAAGGGGTGAAGAGCTGGATGAAAGCCTGGAGGAAACATCATTAAACGAGGTTCAGATTTTCGGTAAACCAAAAGAAACAGTGTATAATGCAAAATATCCCATTGAATTCTTTGACTTTATCATTATTGATGAATGTCATCGCTCCATATATAATATATGGCAGCAGGTGCTGGACTATTTTGATGCTTTTCTAATCGGCCTTACTGCTACTCCGGACAAGCGAACTTTTGCATTTTTCAATGAAAACGTAGTAAGTGAGTATACTCATGAGCAGGCTGTCATAGACAATGTAAATGTTGGTGGAGATATATATACAGTAGAAACTGATATCACAAAAAAAGGGTCACTGATATTAAAACAAACAATTGAAAAACGTGATCGTCTGACGCGCAAAAAGCGTTGGGAACAGCTTGACGAAGACTTGGAATACAAGGGCACACAGCTTGATCGTGATGTGGTGAACCCAAGTCAGATCCGTGCGACTATTCGGTCAGTGAAAGAAAGGATGTTGACTGAGATATTTCCCGGACGCAAAGAAATTCCCAAGACACTTATTTTTGCAAAAACTGACAGTCATGCAGATGATATAATACAGATTGTCCGTGAGGAATTTGGTGAGGGCAATGAATTCTGCAAGAAAATTACTTATCAAGCACAGGAAAACCCGAAATCCTTGCTTTCAGCTTTTCGGAATGACTATTATCCCCGTATCGCAGTTACTGTTGATATGATTGCTACAGGTACGGATATCAAGCCTGTTGAATGCCTGATTTTTATGCGTGATGTGCGAAGTAAGAATTACTTTGAACAAATGAAGGGCCGCGGAACACGCACTCTTTCCAAGGATGATTTGCAGAAGGTATCACCTTCTGCAGCTGCAAACAAAACTCATTATGTCATTATTGATGCAGTAGGGGTAACAAAGTCTCTAAAAACGGATTCTCGTCCATTGGAGCGAAAGCCCACTGTACCCATGCGCGATCTTATGATGAATGTTGCCATGGGCAGTCAGGATGAAGATATAATTACCTCTTTAGCTAATCGTTTGGCTCGCTTAAACAGTGAAATGACTCCTAAGGAGAGGGATAAATTCGTTGAGCTTTCAGGGGGTGTATCTGTCAGCAACGTTGTGCAAAACCTATTGGAGGCTTTTGACAGTGACATTATTGAGCAGAAGGTACGGGAACAATTCGATATCCCTGTTGAAGAAGCAATTACGTCAGAACACATCAAAATAGTACAGGGGAAATTGATCAGCACGGCAGCTATACCCTTTTACTCACCTGAGATACGTAATTACCTTGAAAATATACGCAAAAATCACGATCAAGTCATTGACAATGTCAATCTGGATACTGTGACTTTTGCCGGATGGGGAGAGCAGCAAACTGAAAAGGCAGATCAGACAATCGTGACATTCCGAAAGTTTATTGAAGAAAATAAAGATGAGATTGTCGCTTTACGTATTATATATAATCAAAGCTATAAGAATCGTACCTTGACCCTGGATATGATCAAGGAACTCCATGAAAAGCTTATGGCTTCACCCTACGGATTAACAGCAGAACGGCTTTGGGAAAGCTACTATATTAAAAGACCTGAGGGGGTTAAAGGCAGAGGTTCTGTGCGGATGCTGGCCGACATTGTGTCTCTTATAAGGTTTGAACTGGGATATGTGAATGAACTGATGCCCTATGCGGATACGGTGAATTACAACTTTATGCGTTGGACCTTGGCAAAAAATGCAGGACACATCCACTTTACCGAGGAGCAGATGAACTGGCTTCGAATGATAAAGGATCATATAGCAGCCTCATTGTCCATCGAACCGAATGATTTGGAGTTGTCCCCCTTTGGTAACAAAGGCGGCTTAGGCAGGTTTTATCAACTGTTTGGAAGCGAATATCTGGATATATTGAAAGAAATAAATGAAGCGTTGGTGGCGTAAGGAGAAAGGTAATGGATAAAAGTCTACCAGAAGGTTGGCACTATAAATCTCTTGCTGAGATTGCAAATATCTACAACGGAAATAGTATTAATACAAGGGTAAAAAAAGAAAAGTATATGTCTGGTGGTGTTGGATGGAACTACATTGCAACCAAAGACATTGGATTTGATTGCCTAGTAAACTATGGAAATGGGGTTAAGATTCCGAAATCTGAAACTAATTTTAGGATTGCTCCAAAGGGCAGTGTTTTAGTATGTTCAGAAGGCGGTAGTGCAGGGAAAAAAAGTGCGTATATTACTCAAGATGTATGCTTTGGAAATAAATTATATGCTATTACAAATCATAAAGGACTATTTGATGAGAAGTATGTCTTCTACTTTACTCGGTATAATCTTTTTTTTGAGTCATTTAAGACTAAAATGAATGGAATTATTGGTGGAGTAAGTACGAAGAAATTTGGACAAATCCTCATTCCACTTCCTTCAATAATGATACAGAAAGCTATCGTTGCTAAAATTGAAGAACTCTTTTCCGAATTGGATAAGGGTGTTGGGGCGCTGCAAAAAATCAAGGAGCAGCTTAAGGTTTATCGACAGGCGGTGTTGAAGGATGCCTATTCATTGGAAAATGAAAAAAAGTGTATGCTTAAAGAATGCTGTAATTTTATTACCAAGGGAACCACTCCGAAGAAAAATGAAATGATTGATTATAAAGGAGAAATACCTTTCATTAAAGTGTATAACTTAACATTTACCGGACAGCTTGACTTTTCGATTGATCCAACATTTATTTCTGCGGAAACCCATAAGGGCTTTTTGGGGCGGTCCATAACAATTCCTAATGATGTGTTGATGAATATTGTAGGTCCTCCAATGGGAAAAGTATCTATTGTGCCTAATACATATCCTGAATGGAATATTAATCAAGCTATTGTTCGATTTAGATGTCTGGAAACATTGAATTATAAGTACTTGGCTTATTTTTTGATGTTCTCAAAAACTATAGAAAAAATGAAACGCAAAGCAAAAGCAACAGCAGGTCAGTTTAATCTAACTCTTGAAATATGTAGAGATTTAGAAATTCCATTGCCTTGCATTGAACGGCAAGTTGAAATTATAACAGAAATTGAATCTCGCCTTTCAATCTGTGAAAGAATAGAGCAAATCGTTGACGAGGCTTTGCTAAAGGCCGAAAGCCTACGGCAAAGCATTTTAAAAAAAGCTTTTGAAGGGAAACTTGTGACACAGGAGGAGACAATAAATGGCTGAAAACAATACTTCAACAATAATTTCAAAGGTCTGGTCAATGTGCGGTGTGCTTTATGACGATGGAGTTTCATACGGCGACTATTTGGAGCAGCTTACCTATATGATTTTTCTCAAAATGGCAGATGAGTATTCCAAACCTCCGTATAACCGCAACCTTGGTATTCCGGAGGGTTATACCTGGACGGATATGAACAGCCTTTCCGGTGTCGAACTTGAACAGCAGTATAAGAAGACCCTTGAGAAGCTGGCTGAGAAAACAGGTATACTGGGTGAGATTTTTATCGGAGCACAAAATAAGATTAGCGAGGCGGCAAAGCTCGCACGAATTGTCAGAATGATAGATGGTGAGAACTGGGTTTCTATGTCTATCGATGTAAAAGGTGATATCTATGAAGGCTTGCTGGAAAAGAATGCTGAGGATACAAAGAGCGGCGCAGGGCAGTATTTTACCCCCCGGGCCCTCATTCAGGCTATGGTGGAATGTCTGCGTCCCGAACCGATGAAAACCATAGTTGATCCTGCCTGCGGAACAGGCGGCTTTTTCCTGGCCGCACATAATTACATTTCCAAATCCTATCCTCTTGACAGAGAACAGAAGGAATTTTTGAAAAACGGTACTTTCAGAGGGTGGGA
>Ga0116178_10001055_pt1 | contig 23367 bp, 19 predicted proteins | sample AD_STIC12_MetaG_FD_89880 | JGI IMG/M metagenome (GOLD analysis project Ga0116178, IMG submission 89880) | Active sludge microbial communities of municipal wastewater-treating anaerobic digesters from USA - AD_STIC12_MetaG | ecosystem: Engineered > Bioreactor > Anaerobic > Digestate | place: USA... | reverse complement strand
GAGCACGGCGTCCCGGACAGCGTACCACGTCGCAAGCGGCCAATTAATGCGATGGAATGCCCGGCACTCCCAGTACCTCCGGGTCTGACGCCAGAAATTGTCAAGATCCTGCCTCGTGTAGGTCCATCGGAGCGAGAGAACGTTCAACTTCGCCGCCACAATTTCCCATGCAGCAGGAACCTTTGCCTGCGCCGCGTTGTATGCTGTCTTCCAGTCTTCGATCCGGAACCGAACTCGCTTTCTCTGCAACGCCAGTTCGTGCAGCGCATCAGCCACGCGGTTTTCCACTTCCGTACGGCGACGCGTCTGAAGCCACAGCTCCTGAAGTTCGCGCGACAGGCTCCACCGGGTCACAAACTCGTTCTTGATTTCGCGGATGCGGCGCAGGAAGTAACTCCAGCGGTCCTCGCGTGGCATCCCCGGCCTGCGTTCGCAACGCTTCTTCCTGCGAATAAACCCGGTTACCATGGGATGTGCATCTTCGGAAAGGAAAGAGTTTTTGTACCACATGAAATTGGTGAACACGTTCCAGTAATGTTGCTGCGGCGTCCTTCGCATGATCGCCCGCATACGGTCGAACCTGTAAAAATCCCGCCAGGCTCGCCGGTATGTCTCGAACCATTGCTCCTTTGTCATGCGGGGGTGATTTGTTGCGGCGTGGAACGAGTCGAACCGGTTGAAATCCGCGTCCATCTCTTCCCCGTTTTCTACCATGCGTTTGTGGTCAACGGAACCCGGAAGAGGTGTGAGCATGAAAAAGGAAGCCTGGTCCACCTTCATTTCGTCGGCCAAACGACGGACATCATCCGCGACCGACTCCGGCGTGTCGAACGGGAAGCCAATAATGTAGCCGACGTGAACCGCCACTCCCGCTTCGTGCCAGACCTCAACCATATGAGCATAATCACTCACATCATTCTGCGTTTTCCCGGCTGCCTTCAGATTGTCGGGGTTGATACTTTCCATACCGACAAACACCTGAGAACATCCAGCCTTCTTCGATTTTTCGACAAACCCGGGGATTTTGTAGGCCCGCACGTCGACCTGCATCATGAACGTAATGTGACGACCTTCGTTGTTCAGATCGATGATCAGGTCGAGAATGGACTCCCAGTTTTTGTTCCGGGCAAAATTGTCGTCAGTGAAGAAGTAAAAGTTTATACCCTGATTGTAGTTCTCAATAATGGTGTCGCGAAGGTCGTTCGCTTCTCTGCAGCGCATTTTCCGCCCCTGGACGTTGATGATGGTGCAGAACGTGCAGGAAAACGGGCACCCGCGGCTGGTATCTATCGTACCCAGATTCGAAACGGCGAAGCGCTTCATGTAGGAACGTTTGACGCGCGGAACCGGTTGTCGTTTGAGCTCCGGGGGCGTTGCAAGGAAGTTGTACGATGGCTGAAGGCGATCGTTGACCACGTCCGACAGAAGGGCTGCCCAGCGGTCTTCCACCTCGCCGGCAACTACCGTTACTCCCGCGTCGGTTAATCGCGCGATGTCCGGGGTGCCTTCTGGAAACATTGCGGTCATGCCGCTGACGTGAAATCCACCGATCATCACGCGTACACCCAGGGATGCATATTCCAGCGCGATGTCGGTAGCGCGAGCGAACTGGTTTGTCTGAACGCCGGCGAGGCAGACGACTGTACGTGTTCCCTTTCGACGAGCGTCCGTCAGGATTTTCCGCCGAGGAATCCGTTCCACCGACTCATCGACCAGAACCGTGCGAATGTTCAGGTGTTTTCCCAGCACTTTCCGTTGGACCACATCGTCAGTCAACCCCGCAAGGCAGGAAAGAGTATTGCTGGGGAGAACTCCTCGCCAGTGACGAACCAAATATCCGTCGTCGTCGTAACGTGATGGTTTGACGACGTAAATAACGAGGCGGGAGATGTGCTCAGGTGCCGGGGTGACCGATGTATCGCCGTGCGCAAAAAGCGGTTTGTTTTCGAGAACCGGGAGTGGGCTGACCATGAGTGTGTGCTTCCTGTTCTGATTGACTGTAGTGTTCGGTGTTCGGACGTGCGGTTGCGGATCGGGATTGCAACCGCAGCCTGAATGTATGGCAATGGCGGGCCGAACGCCAAGTTCCTGCGTGCGGCTCAGGCAGGGAGGTCGGCTTTCGATTTGAGGCGCTTCAACGCGAAAAGGGAGTCGCGTTCGCGTTCCTCGAGGGTTTCCTGAAGGAATTTTACGGTTTCATGGTATTGGGGAATGAAGAAATTCTTCAGCGCATTAACCCGTCGCTGGGTCTTCATCAGTTCAGTCGCCAGCCGCAGAGCTGCATTTTCCAGTTCCGCAAGTCGCGCTATATGCTGCAGGGCTCCGTGAAACGCACGGGCGGCCTCGTCAAGTGAGCTTGTTGTACCGGAGAGGCTGTAAGACGGCCGAAGTTCCGCCTCCGTTGCGTCTACCACCGGAAGGATTATTCCCATCACGCTGCGCTCTCGCAGGCTGATGTCAATAGCCTGAGAAGTTGCCAGACCCGCCAACGCGACTTGCTCCGCACCATTTTCCCATGTTGCCTGTGCCAGTTTCGCGTACGCTTCGCGCAAGAGCTGTTCCATCTCGCTGCGTTCTGCTCTAAGATTATTTATGAGCTTCCTTACTTCCATGATCAGCACCTGCCGTTTCTGCTCCAGCAGCTCATGGCCATCCACGGCCAGTTTCAACTCATCCTTGATTCGGATGAGGTTGATCTTTGTTGCCGGAATATTCAAACGGGGCATCTCAACAGCTCCTCACGCGGCTGATCACGTCTCCAGAACGGTTTGTTCCATCACCAGTCAGAAGGATCGTGTTCAGTCCTTCGGCAGATACTTCGCGATCTGTTCTTCCTTCACGCGGGTAAGTTCCGAAACAGGAAGGTACTTGAGCAACTTCCACCCGAGGTTCAACGTCTCTTCGATGGAGCGATCCTCGTCCGGCGCCTGTTGAATGAACTCCTTCTCGAAATGCTGTCCGAACGTGAGGTACTGCTTGTCGATCTCCGACAGTTCTTCCTCGCCGATGACGGCAGCAAGAACCTCGACGCGCTTTACGCGCGCATACGCCGCATAAAGCTGACTCGACACGTTCCTGTGGTCTTCCCGGGTGCGACCTTCTCCGATTCCGTCGTTCATCAGACGGGAAAGCGACGGAAGCACATTGATCGGGGGATAGATTCCCGCGCCCTGCAATGCCTTGGAGAGAACTATCTGACCCTCTGTGATGTACCCCGTGAGGTCCGGAATCGGGTGCGTGATATCCTCATTGGGCATCGTCAGCAAAGGAAGCTGAGTAATCGAGCCCGTGCGCCCTTCGACCTGACCCGCACGTTCGTACAATGCCGCAAGATCGCTGTACAGGTACGCCGGGTACCCTTTTCGACTGGGCACTTCCCCTTTTGCCGTTGCCACCTCCCGCAGAGCTTCGCAGTAATTCGTCATGTCGGTAAGAACCACCAGGACGTGCATCCCGACGTCAAACGCGAGGTACTCCGCAAGCGTCAACGCGGACCGCGGAGTAATGATGCGCTCGATTGACGGATCGTCCGCGAGTGTCAGGAATGTGGCGACGTTGTTTCCCGCGCCGCTCTCCTCAAAGCTCTTGCGGTAGAAATCCGCGATGTCGTGCTTCAGGCCCATTGCGCCAAACACAACGGCAAACGGCTCCTGTTTGCCGATGATTTTCGCCTGACGAATGATCTGAGCTATCACCCGATCGTGTTCCAGTCCCGACGCCGAGAATACGGGCAGTTTCTGCCCGCGCACGAGCGTGCTCATTGCGTCGATCGCAGAGATACCGGTTTGAATGAAGTCGCTCGGGTGATGACGGAGGGTCGGATTGATCGCTGCCCCGGAAACCGGGCGCAGGTCTTTCGGGATCGGTGGCGGGCCGCCGTCAATCGGCTCCGCCAACGCGTTGAATGTGCGCCCGAGCATCTCCTCGGAAACCGGTATTCGGACCGGCCGGGCGAGGAACTTCATTTTCGTCGCGCCGATGGAGAGGCCGGTCGTATGTTCGAATACCTGTACGACAGCGGCCTTGGCGCCGACTTCGAGCACTCGCCCGTGTTTCAACTTGCCGTCGTCCGAGACAATCTCCACCATCTCATCGTACCCAACGCCGTCGATACCCTCAATCATGACCAAAGGGCCAACTATGCGCTGTACGCCGACGTATTCCTTGCCAATTTCTGTCGCCATGGGTGTGGCCTCATTCGGCGATAAGTGCGTCAATCTGTTCGTCTATCGCTCGGTCGAGCGCATCGAATTCCTCCAGCTTATCGTTCGGAATCCGCGATTTCATCCGCATGATTTCGTTCCGTACAGGAAGCTGCTGGTATTTGTAGATCGGAATGCTGCGCTTGACAACATCCCCTCCGCGATGGTAGTAATGCAGGATGACGCTCAACATCCGAAGTTGCTTTTCGGGAACGGAGTACGTATCCACTTCGTCAAACGCACTCTGTTGCAGGAACGCATTTTGGAGTATGCGCGCGGTGTCGAGGATAAGTTTCTGTTCGTCCGGCAGTTCTTCCTCGCCAACGAGTTTCACGATCTGCTGCAGCTTGTCATCGCGACGCAGCACATCCACCGTCTCTTCCCGCATCGCCTCCCAGTTGTATTTTTCCCCACCGATTTTCTTCCACCAGTCAGCGACGAATTCCGTGTACGCACTGTGGCTGTTGATGTAATTGATTGACGGGTAGTACCGCGCGCTTGCCAGTTCCTTGTCGAGCGCCCAGAAGCAACCGATGAAACGGGAAGTATGCTGGGTCACCGGTTCGCTGAAATCTCCGCCGGCAGGAGAAACAGCCCCGATCACGCTGACAGATCCCGTGCTTCCTCCGAGCGTTTCGACCATTCCGGCACGCTCGTAGAACTCCGCCAGTCTCGTCGCAAGGTACGCGGGGAATCCCTCCTCCGCAGGCATTTCTTCCAGCCGGCCGGACAGCTCGCGCAGTGCTTCAGCCCATCGGGAAGTTGAATCGGCCATGAGCGCGACGTGATAGCCCATATCCCGGTAATACTCCGCAAGCGTGATCCCGGTATAAATGCTCGCCTCACGTGCCGCCACGGGCATGTCGGAGGTGTTCGCAATCAGGATCGTTCGCTCCATTAACGGCCGGTTGCTGTGCGGATCGATAAGCTTCGGGAATTCGACCAGCACTTCGGTCATCTCGTTGCCGCGTTCGCCACATCCGATATACACGATAAGGTCGGCATCCGACCACTTCGCCAGTTGGTGCTGCGTGATTGTTTTTCCGGTTCCAAACCCACCCGGAATTGCGGCCGCGCCACCTTTGACCATGGGGAAGACGCAGTCAACCACGCGCTGTCCCGTCACGAGCGGCGTGTCCGCAGGAAGCCGGCGGGCAACCGGTCTCTTCTGGCGAACTGGCCATCGTTGCAGCATCATCAGCGACACTTCGTCGCCCTGCGGCGTGCGAACACGGCAGATTTCCTGATCCACCTTGTATTTGCCCGCCGCAGCGACGCTCGTCACGATCCCGGAAACATTCGGAGGGACCATCACCCGGTGCTCAATCCGTTCCGTCTCCGGAACGGTTCCGATGATCATGCCGGGGGTAACCTCTTGCCCGTTTCGAATGGCGGGAGTGAAGTCCCACAGAATTTCGCGGGACAGCGAAGGAGCGCGAACACCGCGGCCGATAAATATCCCGGTCGCATCCGCCAGTGCCTTCAGCGGGCGCAAGATGCCGTCGTAAATGCTGGTTACCAGCCCCGGCCCGAGCTCCGCAGCGAGGGGGTAACCCGTGCTGTACACCGGGGATCCCGGTTTCAATCCGGTCGTGTCCTCGTACACCTGGAGCGTAGCTTGATCACCATTCAGGCCGATGATCTCGCCGATGAGCCGTTCGTCGCCGACTTCCACCATGTCCAACATGTGGACGCCGCGCGTCTCCACGGTGCGGACAACGGGTCCACTGACCCAGCTCACTTTGCCGACAGGCTCATCGTGCATGGCTAATCCTCGTCCATATCATCGCCCGCACGTCGTCAATCACGCGTGCAAGACGATTGTCCAGTGTGTTATCGAACCTCTCGCGACCATCTGAACTCGTGACGATCACTCCGCCTATTGCCGTGAGATTCTCGCCCGAAAGCTCTACTCTTTTTCCGGATTGCTGTTGCACGGCCAGAAGAAATGGCGTGTCGACCCAGCTGCGTTGGTCTGGACGAACAACAAGAAGAACCTTCTCGCTTCTCAACGCCGTTGCGCCTTCAACACAGAGTTTCAGAAGCAAGTCCCGGCCGACGCCCGGCTGCCTGGCGTATTCCGCCAGCGCACTTCGTGCCGCGTCGATAACCTCGGCGATGCGTTTCTCCCGTTCGAGCAGCCGCTCTTTCTGGATTTTTCCCTGTGCGCTCGCCAGAAGACGCTGCTGCTCTTGCATAGCCTTTTGCTCCGCCTTCGCAAGGGCCTCTGCACGGTCCTGTGCGATCCGGGCGTCCATCTCAGCGGCAAGACGCTGACCCGCTGCGATGGCGTCCTGCATAATCTCGTATGCCTGCGCCTGAGCATCACGGATCACTGCTTCGCGGAGGCTGTCAATTGGGTTGTTCATGACGACTGCTCCAGACCGACCGCTTCCATGACGAGGGAAAGAACAGCCGAGTGTTTTGATACCGGGCCCTGCTCGTCGGGTATCTCGAGAATGAGAGGTTGGCGATGGGCGAACGCCCACCCGGTAAGCTTCTCCTTGAGGGGCATGGCGAGCCGTTCACTGATAACGAGGAGCCCGACCTCCGGCTGGTTGAGCACCGCGTCCACTGCCCGTTCCGCTTCCTGGGCATCCGTCGTGGCGGTGCCTTCAATGCCGATAAGCGCGAGACCTTTTACCACTTCCTCGCTGCCAATGCAGTAGACTTTCATCACACCCTCACGGAGCGTCGACCGATCAACCTGCCGAAGCGTATATCATGATAGAGATGATCAGACCGTAAATCGCTATTCCTTCGGCAAGACCGACGAAGATCAGCGTTTTGCCGAGCATGTCCGGTTTTTCGCCGATCGCGCCCAGAGCAGCAGCGCCAACCTGCGCGACCGCCAGGCCCGCACCCACGCAACCCAGGCCAACCGCCAAAGCCGCGCCGATCATCATGAGACCTCGATCACCCCCTGCCGCCGCCGCGGGAGCGCCTTCCGCAGCGAGCGCGAGATCCGGGAACAGCACCACCGCGGCCGCCGTGAGAATCACGGCGAGGTTCAGCATCAGCAGTGCACCGAGCACGACCTTCAGAGTCTTCATGAACCACACTCCCCTCGTATTGAAGTGATATGAGCGAACCTCAACTGGCGCGAAGCGGTGCGAACGGCAGACCCCCGCCCCGGTAAAACTTCCCGAACACCTCGTAATACTGCAAACGCAGGCACTGAATCGAAACAATCAGGCCTTCCATGACGACAACGAAGATGTTGCCGACGATGAAGGTGACGATATAACCGGCTCCGTGAGTGGAACCCGATATCATATAACCTATCGTGTGAATCGCCATGAAGAGCGCCGCGTGGGTCAACCCGAACGCCGCGACACGGATGAACGAGACTGTATTGCTGAGGAAGCGGATCACCATGTCCATTGTGTCAATAAGCGCCTGGACGACGAAAAAGCCGACCCCTCCTTCAACCAGGTGTTCTTTCCTTTCCGTCGCGCGGATAATCGGCTCACGCACGAACAGCACCGCAAGAGCCACGAGCGCTCCCGCTGCGAGTGCCGTCATCCCCACACCCGCAAAGCCCATAGCGGTCAGAACCGCCCAGATGAGAGCACACCAGTAGAATGCGAGACCGGTCAGCCCGTACTGGTCGAAAACGGCAACACCCCATTCTTTCTCACGCACCGCGTTGACGATGTTGAAAATGATCCCCAGGGAGAGCATGATGATCCCGAAACCGATGGAAATTCCCCCGAGAACAGCGAGATTAGACGCCATCACCGAGGTGTGGTGTTCCACAAGGGGCAGATTGATCCACGGGTTCAGTTGCATTTCCACACCGAATACGCTCCCGTACACAAAACCGAAAATCACAGAAGAAATGCCGCACATGCCTAGGATAAGGCCGAGATTCTTCACCGAGGGCACCTTTTTCGCTGCCCAGAACCCTGCAGCTGCCAGCACCAACCCTTGTCCCACGTCTCCGAACATCATCCCGAACATGATGAGGTAGGTTATTGCCACAACTACGGTGGGATCGATTTCTTTGGAGGAAGGAAGGGAGTAGGTTGTCACGACCTCTTCAAAAGGCCGGAACAAAGACGGGTTTTTGAGCCTCACCGGCACCGCGGGGTCATGTGGTTCCGGATCACGAACTTCCACGTATGCCGCAGCGCCAATCGTGTCGCGTATGCGTTGTGTCAGTGCCTGACTCGATTCCTTCGGCACCCAACCGGTGACGTATGAAAGGGATCGCGTTTTTCCGAACGGCTGCTGTGCCGCCAGAAGCGTTCTCGCGGCGCGGGCCTTCTCCCAGATTTCACACAACTCTCCCATTTCAGCAGTCGTTGTTTCGCGAAGCTGTTGCGTCAGCCTTTTTCGTTGCTCCTCAAGCTCGTCCAGCAGCTTCCAGAGCTTCTCCTCCGCTTCGTCGGGTTTGCCAGTCAAATCCGCGGGAATTTCGAGTGGCTTGAAGTTCGCGCTTGAAAGCGCCCTTTCCACCTGTTCCGCTGCAGTTTTCTGGGAGAACACGATTACCACATCCCACCCTGTGGCCGGACCCGGCAATCGAACCGTGGTGTGCGGCAAAGCTCCGAGGATCGCTTCCACGCGCCGAACGTTCACCTCGCTGAGAACCCCGATGTGGACCGCCAGTTGCTGGGTTGACCTCAACTCCTCCAGCGTCCAATTGACCGGGGAAAGAAGCAGAAGCTCTTCGATCTGCCCGAGGGTCCTTCTTCGCTTCATCGCAATTGTTGCCAGATCGCCGCGTATCTGTTCCGCCTGCGAAAGGATTTCCGCCACTCTTTTCTCGCACGGCTCGAGATCGTCTTTCGGATCGACTCCCACTTCGAACGGTGATCTGGCTGATGAAAGGGGGATTTCCAGGTTTTGCGCCAATTCCGTTACCTGGCGTTCCAAGGCCTCCCAGCGGGATATGGAGGAACGCGCGGTCGCAGTATCCAGCCCGAGCTGCGCCGAAGGAGATTCGATCTGCAACACCCCTTCGGCCGCGAGCAGGCGAGTCAACTGCGTGGATTGGTCATCTCGCACAATCACGCCAATTCGCGCCATCGGGATCGGTCGGAACACGACGGAACCCCTTCCTACACGAGAACGTCCTGCCAGTCAGCGGCTTTCACGTCACGCCGCTTGCCTTCGTACACGCGTGTCAAGTTCGTGATCTCGATTTCTTTGAGCAGCAAATATGCAACTGTGCCGCCCAAGTGGAACGGATATCCTGCCAGACTTGCCGAGACTATCTCGCGAAACGCCCGCATCATCCCCTGTTCGACTGCAAAAAGCGATTCCGCGCCATTGAGTTTCGCGGAATAGGGAGTATCACGCAGTGCCGCGGAAAGATCAGTCAATTTTTCGAGGCCGGCCAGCGCTCGCCGGTGCGACAGCCGCAACCACTGCCCGTGGTGGATCAGATAACCGAGCGCTTCATCACCTGGCACTGCGAAATTCAGCCGCAACCTCGCGGCGGACACCACATTGAACACGTCAAACCATACCCCGAACATCGGGAAAATCCGCGCGCGATCCATTCCTGTCAAAGCTCGGCCCGCGAGCCACAGCTCGTGGAGCACGAGAAGGTCAAGGGCGATTTCGATCGGGAAGAGGGACCCTTGTTCCTCGACCTGATGGAGTGCGTTTTCCATCGGTGTTCGGTACGGCTCCGGCGCCCTGGAGACCGCCTCTGGAACATCCGCCGCCTGATAGAAAGCCTCTTCGTCTGCGATGTTGAAAAGGTGAAGCCCCCCGAGGTACGCGCCGCGTGAAGCTGGCAGGACGTTCCTGTTCGCGCAACCAAGCGCGGCTTTCAGGAAAGCCACCTCTCTGAGACGATACAACGCGCGTACTAGCGGCCGGCTTTCCTGCGGTAGCACGAGGAGGGTGGATCGGTAATCCGCGTCGAGTTCGAGGTTCAAACGCTGGGAAAAGGTCAATTGCCCGGACGGCAATGAAGCGCGAAAGTACTCCCGGGCCGAAAGGTCTGCCAGAACCGCTTCCGCACTGGGAAGGTCAGCAAGTCGCAGAAGGGCTTCCCGCGAAAGCAACATGCCTAAAAGGGCGTGGGCGCGTGCATTCAAAAACGCCGAGGCTGAGGCCATGCCTCGTCCCCCCAAAAGGACCGGATCACACCGGCATGTGACGCGGCGTCACCCTACTACGAGAGCGACGATTTCCTCGACAAGCTGTGGAGTTATACGGCGCACTTCGGCGGCGTAGCTCGCCTTTTCAGCTTCGGCTTCGGCTTTCAGGGCTTCCGTCTTGTGCAGAACACCATTCAGAAGCTCCTGCCGCCTGAGCTCCATCTCGCGCTGCATGAGAGCGTGTTCCCGGGAACGCCTCTCTTCCGCTTCGCGACGCGCACGCTCCAGAAGCTCCTTCGCCTCGGCCCGCGCATGTGCAACTAACGCTTCGGCTTCGTCCTCTACCTTCCGCATCGCAGCAAGAGCATCGGCCGCAACCGGTTCGGCGATAACTTCGGACTCCATATCTCACCCCTTGCTCAGAAGCGCGCCGCGTGGGAAATCCCTAAAATTATGCAAACTACATGGTTCCAATAATAGCAGCGCAAGGTACCTGAAACAAGCAAAAACACCCGACTCGTCAGGGTATTTTTTGTCGCCTCTCTTTGGCACCGAACAGCTGACTTTTTTTGCTCACAACCCGGTCAATCGGAGTCGTAATGATCGGAGCACCGGTGACGGGATCAGTGTGCACCTCGAGTTCCGTTTCGTAGACCTCACTCAGAAGCGCGCTCGTGATCACTTCGTCGGGACCCCCGTCGCACTTGATGCGCCCGCGATCCAGGAGGATAAGGCGCTCACACGCTCGCGCCGACAGGTTCAGGTCATGGGAAATAAGCACGATAGTCAGGCCGGAATCATCGTGCAAGCGCTGCAACAACTGGTAAATGTCCACCTGATGCCGAATGTCCAGAGCGTTGGTAGGTTCATCGAGGAGCAAGATTTCCGGCTTTTGAGCCAGAGCACGCGCGACGATGACACGCTGCTTCTCGCCGCCGGACACTTCCTCCATTGTCCGATCCCGAAGGAACCACGTGTCCGTAGCCTCCATGGCCTGTCGCGCCACTTCCAGATCGTCCTCACCCTCAATCCCGAAACGTCCCAGATGGGGCGAGCGCCCCATCAGCACCACTTCGAGTGCGGTAAATGGGAACACGAAAGTCGTCTCCTGCGGCACAACGGCTACACTGCGAGCGATATCGCGGCGGCTGAGGTTCTGCATGGGGCGTCCCGCCATCATCACGACTCCAGACGACGGGCGCAGGATGCCCGCCATGATGCGGAGAAGCGTGGACTTGCCCGAGCCATTCGGGCCGATGATTCCCACAAATTCACCGGGCGCCAGGGCGAATGTGACAGCGGAAAGGACTTCGTTCTCGCCGTATGAGAACGAGACACGCTCCAGGGCGATTGCAGATTGCACTTTGGATTCGTTCATCGTGGCGGCCGCTCAGACGAATGTGAAGACGTTGTGCATGGAGAATTGAACGCACATGATGATCTCGTTCGTTTTTCAGGCGTTCCCGGAAGACTCACGAATGTGAAAGAGCGGTGCAATGGCCAGATGCTCTTCAGGGCTGAGTCGGTAATGGGTATCCAGCACTACCTTCTTGTCGCTTCCCCGCCTCGCAGAACGAAATGCAAGGTCTGTACCGCCGCTCAGGAGTTCGCATTCTTCGATCGGAACACGCATCAATTCCTTGCTGCCGCACGCCGAAAAACGCACGACAGATACGACCGTACCGTCGCACCTGACCTCAAACCCTTGTGCCGCGCGGAACACAAGGGAAACGGCAACCCAGATCAACAGCGCGGAGATCAAGGCGAGGGGCCCAAGCCATCCGAGCACGAACAATTCCGCGCCGTTTTGCTCCCCCGCAAATGCTGAGAACAAGCCGGAAACGCTTACAACAGCCATCAACAAACCTGCCACCATACCACCCAGTGCCAACGCTACTTTCCTCACCCTGTCGCGCGGTGGACATGTTACGCGCCACGCGCCGCCGGAATGTCCTTCAATTCTCACCGCAGGAACTGGCATCTGTTTTTCGTTCCCATCTGGAAAAGGCTCTATGGAATCCTCAAAAGCGTGGAGGCTTCCCCCGGGCACGCCTTGTTGCCAACTCCAGAACACAGGAAGCCTGGAGGGGTGGCTGCAACCCGAGGCGGCTCTGATTCTTGCTCGACCCGTGGAAATCAGTTCCGCCCGTTGACACAAGACCGTAACGCGCCGCCAGAGAACGGTAAATCGCGGTCTGTGCTTCCGAATGCTCCGGATAATAGCACTCGATTCCGTCCAGCCCTTGATCGCAAAGCCACCGTACCCGGCTCTCGAGTTCCTCTCCGTCACCCAGCCGAAGTTGGTACGGATGCGAGAGCACAGCCAAACCGCCCGCGCCGTGAATCATGTCAATCACAAGCTCAGGCGGGAGCTTTTCTTTCGGAACTCCAGCTGCAGCTCCGGCATCCAGATATTGATCGAAAGCTTCCTGAATCGTCGAGACAACCCCCTTCTCAACCAGCGCTCGTGCGAAATGTGGCCTCCCCAGAACGTCGCCACCCGCATATCCACACACTTCGTCGAGCGTTATCTGAACCCCGAGGTTGTTGAGACGCTCGACGATGCCAAGGTTTCGTCGGTCGCGATTGCGTACCATTTCCGCAAGCGTATTTTGAAGTCGGGGTTCGTTCGTATCGATGAAGTAGCCAAGAATATGCATGCTTCCCGGTTTGTGCTGCGAACTGATCTCGACTGCCGGAATTACCATTACGCCGGCTCGTCGGCCGGCTTCTATGGCGCGGATTACGCCGTCGGTCGTATCATGGTCGGTTACCGCGATGGCACATAGCCCTCCCTTTCGGGCCAGGTCCACCAGATCTTCAGGTGACAGCGAACCGTCGGAAGCAGTGGTGTGTGTGTGCAGATCAACCGGACATTCAGGGTCAATACGCACCAGATAGTCCCTTTCCCTGTGAGAACGTGTGGGCGTTGACATTTTGACTATTCTGCGCCGCCATGGGCGAGCACACGGTTTGGTCGGCCCGTTTGTTGCTCCTAAGCTGACCCCCGACACATGGGAGCCTTTCTGCGAATGGCTCGATGCCGGTCTGGCGGGCGATATGGTCTATCTGAACCGCCGGAGAAACGAGCGGCGCGACGTGCGATGCCTGAATCCCCGCGCCCGTTCCCTCGTCGTTTACGCGCTGCCATACTCAGGTGCCCGGCCCGGCACGGAGACGGTGCACAGCGGACTACTATCCGCGCATGCGACGGGTGAAGACTACCATCACCGCTGCAGAAACGCCTTGGAAAGAGTTGTCGAGGCCCTGCGCACGGAACTGCGGACGCACGTTGAGGGATGGATCCACGTTGACACCGCTCCGATTCTGGAGCGCGATTTCGCAAGGCAGGCGGGCCTCGGATGGGTCGGCAAAAACACGCTGCTCATCAATCCGGATTTGGGGTCCCGATTCCATATCTGTGAAATCGCGCTTCCTTTTGACCTCCCTGCGACACCGGTCGTCGTTCCAGACGGGTGCGGTGCGTGCACCCGTTGTCTCGATTCATGTCCCACGGGCGCTCTGGTTGCGCCACGGGTGCTGGATGCCCGCCGATGCGTATCGTACCTCACCATCGAATACAAAGGCAGTATTCCGCGCGAGCTTCGGCCCGCTCTGGGGACGCGGATTTTCGGGTGCGACACATGCCAGGACGTGTGCCCGTGGAACCAAAAGGCCACTGTGCGCTCCTTCTTGGACTCCGAGATGTTGGCGATGGACGTGGTCGATATTCTGGATCTGGACCAAGGAGGTTTCCGCACGCGCTTTCGCAATACGCCCTTCGAGCGCACCGGCCGAACGCGCTTGATCCGGAACGCGGCCGTCGTCGCAGGGAACCTCAAGACACAGAAGGCCACCGATTCGTTGTTGCGCTTAGTCAAAGATACCGAACCCTTGGTCCGCGAACACGCGGCGTGGGCGTTGGCACGCGTTCGCGGTCGGGAAGCAGCCGAAAGCATTCGCGTTGCATACGAAAAAGAGACGGACGCGAGAACGCGCTCCAATATGGCTCTTTCCATGCGCGACGCACGTGAAACGTAGGGAACCGATTGACTGTCCTCCACAGGGTTCCATTGGAGCGGCGGGAAATACACCGGATGAACAGCCAAACGCGTATCTTTCTTAGAGTCCCTGCATATACAGAACCCACAAATGGAGCCTGAATGTCGCGTCCTGTTGTTGCGATCGTCGGAAGACCGAATGTAGGCAAGTCTTCCCTTTTCAACAGAATCGTCGGACACCGCCACTCAGTCGTCGATCCCGAACCCGGTGTTACCCGTGACAGGATCATGGCGAAAACCGATTGGAATGGCAGAGAATTCCTGCTGGTCGATACAGGAGGTTTGGTACCGGGAAGCAGCGACCCGATGGAAACGCACATCCTGGATCAGGTCCGGATCGCGATGGAGGAAGCTTCTCTGGTGCTTTTCCTCACTGACGCTCAAACCGGAGTCACCGACCTGGACGCAGAAGTCGCCCGAGTTCTGAGGAAAAAGGAGCGGCAGACCCTGCTGGTAGTCAACAAAGTTGACAATCCGGAAGCCGACGTCGAAGTTCACGCGTTCCACGCGCTGGGGATGGGGCCTCCCGTTCCTGTTTCGGCGATGACCGGCCGGCATGTAGGGGACATGCTCGATCAGCTGGTGAAACGGTTGCCACCAGAGGCCGAAGGTGAGGAGCCGGAAGGCGGCATCGCGGTTGCGTTTGTGGGCCGGCCGAACGTGGGCAAATCATCTCTCGTGAATGCGCTGACGGGGTCCCCCAGAGTTGTTGTGGACGACGTTCCGGGAACGACAAGAGACGCTACCGACACATTCTTTCAGCACGAGGGCAGATCCTACACGCTGGTCGACACTGCGGGATTGCGGCGGCAGAAGAACGTGTGGAAAACCCGTGACGCCATCGAACATTTCAGCGTGCTGCGCACTCTCAAGGCGATCGAGCGCTGCGACGTGGCGGTACTGGTGATCGAAGCGATGGACCACCTCGTCAAACAGGACAGCGACATACTCGCTCAGATCGTGGATGCCGGGAAAGCGGTTGTCATCGCCGCAAACAAATGGGATGCCGTGCCGGGGAAAACATCAGAAACGGCTGGCGCGTTTATGAAGGAGTTGTGGGCGCGGAACCCCTTCACCGCACACGTCCCCGTCTCCCTTATCAGTGCCGCGACCGGACAGCGCGTCGAGAAGGTTTTCTCCGATGTCCTTACTGCGTACGAACAATGGACTCGAAGAATCCCTACGAACGCTCTGAACGAGTGGCTCAGGGAACTCGTCAAAAGGAACCCTCCGCCCATTTCTCGGAGAGGCGTCCCGCGCCTTTCGTATGTGACACAGGTGGGTGTCCGGCCCCCGACGTTCGTGTTTTTTGTGAACAATCCGGATACGATCGGTACCGCGGGGGAACGATATCTAGAACGATGTCTGCGGGAGGAATACGGCTTTTCGGGTACTCCGTTGAGGCTCTTGCTCAGGAAAAAGTAGCGGCACTGAAACAGGTGCATCTTGTCTCAGGGTCTCAGGCAGCGTTCACCAATCGCGGATACGTGCAGAACTGCCGGCTAATCCTCTGTCAGCATACGGAAGATTACGGTATTGTCCACGAACTGCCCGTAACGCGGATCAGTTCCATCAACAAAGCGCGCGAAACGATCGCTGCACTTCCCTTTTGCGAAAAACGGAACAAGGCTGTTTGTGTGGCCGGTGCTGTTCCATTGCATCGCCGGCATCCGACGCGGTCCTCTGCCTTGCAGCGGGTTCCACTGAACTGCTCCATCGGCCCCCGGTCCGGTTCCGGGTCCCCACAGGTATCCTGTCTCGTGGTCGGCGGTGACAACCACCAGTGTTTCGTCCCAGCTGCTTGCCGAATCCACCCACGCGACTACTGCTTCGATCGCTTCTGTGAAGCTCACCATCTCTTCGATGACCCGCCCGCCAAGGTTGCTGTGTCCGGCCCAGTCAATCGCGCCGCCTTCCACCATCAACACGAAACCATCCGGATCGTTATCAAGAACGTTGATGGCGGCCCGCGTCATTTCCGCGAGGGTGGGAACTTTTTCGTTCAACGGTACTGCGTATGGCTCGTCGTTCGCGTAGTCTTGCCTGAGGTTCGATCCGCGCTGGTCGGTGCGCTTCTGCTGCAACGTCTCATGTATTTGTGGCAAGCCGAGGACCCGGTTCGGTGTCCGCCCAACTGCAAGTTGTTGAAACGCCCGCCGCGTCTGGACAAGCTCCCATCTATCCGGGACACCGTCTCCATCGGCATCTGCTACCGTCGTCTCGTACGTTCCGTTTGTGTCCAGATCGAATCGTGCGCCGGATAATAGAAGCCCCTTCCACACCTGTTCACCTCCGACCCACCGAAAACTTTTCGGCTCCGCCAGTGCGTTCCCGTTGTCGTCGAACCATGGGTTTCCCGCCCCCATAATCACATCTACCCGGCTTCCGAGGATCATCTCCTGCGCAATGGATTCAAGACTTCCCCTGCTCAGACTGTGAGCCACGAAGCCCGCCGGGGTGGCGTGCGAAATGCCCACCGAGCTCACCACACCTGTCGCCATCCCGGCGTCCTCGGCAACCTCGAGGATATTCTGAACAGGATTGCCGTCGGGCGCGACTCCTATGGCGCCGTTGGTTGTTTTCGTTCCAGTCGCGATCGCTGTCGCAGCAGCCCCGGAATCTGTCGCCCTTTTTTTCAGATAATCGAGCGAAGTCCATGCTGAATCGGGTTGATATCCGTTCCCGGACGCGGAAAAGGTGGTGCATCCATATCTGACGGGGAAGCGTTCAAAAACCTGCCTGCCCGATTCACCGTACAAAAACAGGGAACCCGCCTCAACCTGGTTGAAACCCATGCCGTCACCGACAAGAATGATGACGTTCTTCGGATTGCGCCCTGTGTTCCAGTTCGCGGACCACGCTGTTCCCACGGAAACCACGACACAAACCAGCAGGATTATTCGTCTTTTCACGACTGGTCCTTTCGGTTTTGACAAATGGAAGAACCCCCGCAAGATCCTGGAATGCACTCGTTGGATTTTTAAGGGAGGCAAGCGCGGCTCACAACCGCACGCTCTTCTGAAGATCAGTGCGAAGAGGTTCTGGCGCAACGGAAACCAACTTGATCGCTTGTTTTGGCGGGAAATGCCCTCAGCCTGGCGTACGAACGGAGCCAGGGCGAAGGAACTGCCCAGGACCCGCCTCGGACGACACGATAGCTTCCGTTGGGTGGACCGGCGGGATTCACTCGAGGGCTTTCGGAGTAGTAGTCAGGATCGTGCCAATCCGCCACCCATTCCCACACGTTGCCTGCCATGTCGAGTACCCCTTCCGGCGTGACGCCAGCGGGGTAATTGCCGACGGGTTCCGTCCCGCGGTGTGGACTGAATCTGCCCCGGGTGGACGCGTAATTCGCGCGTGGCACTTCTGAATTCTCCGGGCTTTCATTTCCCCACGGGTAGATTCGTCCAGTCGCGCCGCGCACGGCCGCTTCCCATTCCGCTTCAGTTGGAAGACGCGCCCCGCGCCACCTGGCATACGCGTCGGCTGCATGCCAGCTGATCCAGGTCACAGGGTGATTCGCCTTCCCACGAGGGTACGACAGATCCTCCCAGTCTCGAAGATAGTTCCTGTCCGCCAGAAAGGATGAGACTCGCCCTTTACGCCATTCAGGGTTGGCAAGAAGGAACCGGCGGAACTCTTCACAGGTAACTTCCCGCCGGTCTATGAAGAACACCGTGACATCAACGCGATGCGCCGGTCGTACGTCGGCGTCGGAATGATCGTCTCCCATCAGAAACGAAGTGGCCGGAATACGCACCATTTCCTCAATTTGCAAGTCGTTCCGCGCGTGAATTGCTTCACCTGTCGCATTGGCTGGCAGCACGCATCCCAACGCGATACACCACAGCGAGAAAAACTCAGGGTGTCCCAGCGTGATCACCTCCCTTCCCGTACGCATCGCTTTCGTGCCGATGACATCGCTGTTTCGTATCTTTTTGAACGACCGGATCGGGGCTGGGCAATCAGCCAAGCCTGGTCCAACCGGTTTGTTTGCAGACAAATGTACGCGCCGTTTCAGTTCATGGTTAGCGGCGGGAGACATCCTCTGAAACCACCACGCACGGATTCGTATGTGGGGTGCCCGCAGGCTCAAGTATCGCCGCGTCGGAAGTAATGAATGATTCGTTCCAGCTTTTCACCACCGCCGTGGTTCGTGTCGGAACAGCCTCAACCTTTGATTCTGGCCTCGGCGTCTCCGCGCCGCGCGGAGTTGCTGAATCAGGTCGGAATCCGATTTCTGCAGGAGCCCGTACAGGTTGATGAAGCGTGGCCGCAGAACCTATTGCCGGCTGACGCAGTCAGATCGCTGGCCAGAAGGAAAGCGAGTGTCGCTGCCAAACGGCATCCTGAAGCAGTCATACTTGCGGCGGATACTGCCGTTTTCGTTGATTCGCAACCGCTTGGCAAGCCTGCGGATGCGACGGAAGCGTATGAGATGCTGCGGCGGTTGTCGGGCCGGAAACATGAGGTCATCACCGGCATCGCGGTGGTGGACACCGTTTCACGTCTGGAAATCTCTGATTCTGTGCTCACTGAAGTGTGGATGCGCGAGGCGAGCGATTACGAAATCGCCGCGTATGCGCAATCCTCTGAACCTCTGGATAAGGCGGGCGCATACGGCATCCAAGGCGTGGCCGCAGGGTTCGTGACGAAGATATGCGGCTGTTATTCCAACGTCGTGGGGCTACCCGTGAGCCGCGTAGTGGCCATGCTGCAACTTGTTGCCGCTCGACGGAAGGAATAGGGATGTCTGACGATCCTGTTGAAATCCCGGACACCTCTGAAGCGCGAATCAGTCTTGCAGACCGATTCCGCAAAGCACGCGAAGAACATGGGCTGAGTCTGCAGGAAGTCGCGGATCGTTCGCGCATCAATGTTACGATTCTGCAGCACTATGAATCGGGGGATTTCTCCGTCGTCGAACCGGCGTTCGTTCGGGGGCACCTGCGCACCTATGCCCGGATCGTCGGTGTTGAAGAACGGGAAATAGACTCAGTGTTCCCGCCTTCAGGGCTTTCCACTGCCGGCCCGACCACCCTGGAAGACGACGAAGCCCAGGAAGTCGTTTTCACTGAAAAGCGACCCGCATTTCCCGCGATGCCCTGGAAGACAGCGTCCTGGATTGCATTGGGAGCAACCCTGCTTGTCGCACTCTTCCTCTGGCACCCCTGGCAGAGTTCGGTAGATTCATTCTCGGAATCGCCTCGCGAACCAGAGAGTGCGGTTGCTCCAACGCAAAAGGAAGACGCCCAAGTCATCACGCCGACAGAAAACGACGCCCTCTCCAATGAACCCGTAGTCCGACTTGCACAACCACCGGAGTTGGCAAAGGCGAGGGTTCCCGGCGTGGTGAGAACAATGACCATAGAGGCAACTGACAGCGTCTGGGTGCTCATCGCACGGAAAGACGGCATCGTCCTTTTCGACGGGATTCTCGTGCCCGGCCAAAGCAAACAGAGTGATGTGGAAGACACGTTACGCGTCACCCTTGGGCGCTACTGGGCGGCGAGGCTTCTCCTGAATCGCCAGGCCGTTCCCACGCCGCGGCAGGAGAATCGCAACATGACGTTCTTTTTGTGCACTCCATCGGGAATCGTGACCCCGTGAGATACAGGTTATGCCCCTCTCGGTTGACGTTGCGCTCCCATTAGCGGTCGACGCCGTATTCACCTATTCCGTTCCCGACGAGCTATCAGACGGCGCGCTCGTGGGCATGCGCGCGGTTGTCCCGTTCCGGCGGAACCTCGTTACCGGAATGATTGTCGACGTCCATGAAGACGGGGCGGGGGCCGCGCAGCACGTCCTGAGACCCGTAGCGGATTTCCCCGATCCTTCCCCGTCGCTCGACCCCACCATGCTTTCTCTCACGCGCTGGATAGCCGACTACTACCTGTCGAGCTGGGGAGAGGCCATACGAGCTGCGATTCCCCACGGTCTTGGGACGAACAGCGTTTGGATGGTTTATCTGTCGTGCGAGAACCCCCACGCAGTCGCGGATAGTCTCCAGGCACGTTTCCCAAAACGGGCGGAAATCCTGCGTCATGTCGCCGAAAAGGGTCAGGTGCCCCTGAAAACTCTCGCCCGCGTATTTTCGGGAACCGCTTTTCGCTCGAATCTTCAGGCGTTGCAGAATGAAGGATGTGTCGGAATCAGAGACGAAGCAGAACCAATCGTTATTGCTCGTGTCCGGACTGAGAAAGTGGTCCGACTGGCTCCCGCATATCGCGATCCAGACGCAACTTGCCAAATGCGTTTCGGGGCTGAACAACTTCGTGTCATCAACGGTCTGCGGACGATTTCAGCGCCGCTTTCCGTCGCGAGCGTCCGATCTCGGTTCGGCGTTTCCAGCGCCGTGGTAAACCGTCTTGTTGTGCGGGGAGTCCTCAACGCAGAGGAGCACGAGGTTGACCGGGAACCTGACTACGGCAAATCCGAAGACGACACCGGACAACCTCTGACCAACGACCAGAGGGACGCGCTCGCAGTCATTCTGCCGAATCTGGCCTCCCGGAAGTTTTCGGCGGTTCTGTTGCATGGCGTTACCGGCAGCGGGAAAACGCGGGTATACCTCGATGCAATCGAGCACACACTTGAAGCAGGCCGCGGTGCCATTGTTCTGGTGCCGGAAATCAGCCTTACTCCGCAGACGGTACGGCGATTTCGGTCTCGGTTCCGGGAAAATGTCGCCGTCTTGCACAGTCAGTTGACTGCCGGCGAACGGCTTGATGCCTGGCGGGCGCTCCACGAAGGAAGAAAGAACGTGGCAGTAGGCCCCAGATCAGCAGTATTCGCACCTGTACGTGACGTCGGTTTGATAGTTGTGGACGAGGAGCACGAGGGGAGTTACAAACAGGAGGAGTCTGACCCGAGGTACCACGCGAGGGATGTTGCCGTCATGCGCGCACGAATGAGTGACAGCGTCGTGTTGCTTGGTTCCGCGACGCCCTCGCTGGAATCGCTCCAGAACGTGCGTCGAGGGAAGTACACATACATCCGCCTTCCGGGGAGGGTGGATGACAAATCACTGCCGGAAGTTCAGATTGTGGACATGCGGAAAGAGCGCGCGGACGGCAACTGGGGCGGTCTTTCCCGGTCGCTCCGTTCCGCCGTTGCCAAAACTATCGAAAACGGGAACCAGGCAGTCATTCTTCAGAACAGGCGCGGTTTCTCAACCGTGCTGCAATGTGCCAGGTGCGGAACAATCGTGGAATGCCAGAACTGCCAGGTGTCCATGACATATCACCGTCCCGAAGACGCGATGAAATGCCACTATTGCGGCGACGTTCGGCCCGTTCCGAAAATGTGTCCGGAATGCAATGAAACTTCTTTGCGCTTCTCGGGAACAGGTACGCAGAAAGTGGAGGACGAAATATCCAAAACGTTCCCGAACGCGACCCTGCTTCGCATGGATCAGGATACCACGCACGGGAGAAATGCTCACCACAGATTGCTGGAGAGATTCCGAAAAAACGAGGCTTCAATCCTCCTCGGGACCCAGATGGTCGCGAAGGGGCTCGATTTCCCGAACGTTACCCTTGTGGGGGTGATCTCCGCCGATATCGGGCTGGGGCTTCCTGATTTCCGGGCGGCAGAAAGAACGTTTCAGCTCTTGACTCAGGTTGCCGGGAGGACGGGTCGTGGAAACGAACCCGGACAGGTGATAGTCCAGACGACGATGCCGGAGGACCTGGCAATTCAGGCGGCAAGCCGACACGATGTTGACGGTTTTGCAGAAGACGAATTGCGCAAACGGGAAGAGCTGGGGTACCCGCCCTTCGGAAAGCTTGTGTTGATACAACTCCGTGGTTCGGAAAACGATATCGTCCTTCAAACCGCTCGCGCGCTCGCGGCGAAAGCGAACGACCTCGCACAAGGAAAGGTCGAAGTCCTCGGGCCCTCGGAGGCGCCCATTCCAAGAATCAACAAGCAATGGCGCTGGCACATACTCCTGAAAGGGACATCAAGTCAGAGTCTCCACGCTATCGCGAAAGGAGTCAAGGAGTCATTCGAGCGTATGCATTCGCGCTTTGTGCAGCTTTCCATAAATGTGGATCCCGTGTCTCTGATCTAGACGTGCTTCACTCGGCCTGTGGATGCCAGACGGGCTCCAGAACTGACACGGCAACCTTCACCATCCACGGCTTGCCCGGTTCGAGAAGAACCTTCCAGTGGGGAAACACCGCAGACGCCTGGTACGTTTTTTCGTACCCACCTTCTGAGAGAGACGCCGTTTCAACGGGATAACGCCATACGTCGGCGGGAATGGAAATGCTCAGGCGGATGTCGGCGCGTTGCCAGTGGTCTACAACTCCGATTTCGGTAACCTCCGAATGTTGTCCCGAAGTTGCGAGCCGCATATCCCCCGGGCCCCGTCTGCCGTTCACGAGGTAGTACCTGTCGTCCGCCCACCCTGCGAGAAGACCGAAGTTCCATTCAGAACCGAAGAAACCCTCGAAGACGCAGTCGCAACGGTTCTCGACGACGTACTCGACGTTCATTCCCGGTTGTCCCGAAATCACCTCGACCCGTTTGGTCAACCTCACAGGCCAGATGGTGCTCCCCCTTCTCACTTCGCCATCCCGCACCATCTCGATCTCTACTCGTTCGCTGGATTGTCTATGAGCCCATCGGTATGCTTCGGTGGAGAAGTCCCCCTCATCCACATACCGAGCACGTGCGAACTCTTCGGCAGTGGTTCCCGGAGCAGGAAAGATGTCGATCAGACACCACCGATTGTACCGGTCGTAATTGAGAATCTCCGCGATACCTTCCGTCTTCGCCAGTGTGACACCCGAAAGATCAGCCGAACCAGCGCGTCCCTTCACCAGTGCCTGGGCGATCTCTTTGTGGTACACCTCCTCCCGACGTGCGAGAGTGTCCAGCAAATTCGTCGGAAAATTGCGCCAGTCCCATTCCCGCAACGTGCCACCCGCATGAGGCGAGAAAATCAGAACTTGCCGCGCGTTCTCCACGATGAGTTCCTCCTGTCCGTCAGCGTCGAAGTCGTACGCTTCCGACAGAATGCCCTCCACCGGCGCGGCG
>Ga0116178_10001047_pt1 | contig 23425 bp, 21 predicted proteins | sample AD_STIC12_MetaG_FD_89880 | JGI IMG/M metagenome (GOLD analysis project Ga0116178, IMG submission 89880) | Active sludge microbial communities of municipal wastewater-treating anaerobic digesters from USA - AD_STIC12_MetaG | ecosystem: Engineered > Bioreactor > Anaerobic > Digestate | place: USA... | reverse complement strand
CTGAAGTCAGCCTCGAGGAAGGCGTCCGTCGCTTCGTCGCTTGGTGGGAAGCCAACAAGGACAGGTTCAACTAATGATCCCGATCATCAAACCTGTGATGGACCAGCGCGAGGCGGATGCCGCCGCGCGCGTCATCCTGTCCGGCTGGATCACCCAGGGCCCGGAAGTCGCGGCTTTCGAAAAAGAGTTCGCAGAGTTCGTCGGCGCCGATCACGCGACGGCCGTCTCGAACTGCACGACCGGCCTTCACCTCGCCCTCCTCGCCGCTGGCGTCGGCCAGGGCGATGAAGTCATCACGGTTTCGCATTCCTACATCGCCACAGCCAACTCGATCCGCTATTGCGGCGCCGAGCCGGTGTTCATCGATGTCGACCCCGCAACCCACAACATGGATCCCGCGCTGATCGAAGCTGCGATCACGCCGAAGACCAGGGCAATCCTGCTTGTCCACCAGATGGGCATGCCGGCCGACCTCTCGGCCATCGTCGCGATCGGCAAAAAGCACAAGTTGCCGGTGATCGAAGACGCTGCCTGCGCTGCAGGTTCCGAGATCCTCTGGGAAGGCCAGTGGGAAAAGATCGGCCGTGTCCGTGGCGACGTCGCCGTATTCTCCTTCCACCCGCGCAAGATCATGTCGACCGGCGACGGCGGCATGCTGACCACGCCGCACGCCGACTGGAACGCCAGGTTCAAGCTGCTGCGCCAGCACGGCATGTCGGTGCCTGACACCGTTCGTCACGGCTCCAACCAGGTGATCTTCGAAACGCACCCGGTGCTCGGCTACAACTACCGCATGACGGATATCCAGGCCGCCGTTGGCCGCGAACAGCTGCGCCGCCTGCCCGGCATCGTCGCTCGTCGCCGCGAGGTCGGCGCGATGTACAAGCAACTGCTAGCCCCGGCCCAATGGATCGGCCTGCCGCAGGAACCGTCCTGGGCCCGCTCCAACTGGCAATCCTTCGCCGTTCGCCTGCCCGAACACGCCGACCAGCGCACAGTCATGCAGGCAATGCTCGACGCCGGCATCTCCACGCGCCGCGGCATCATGTGTTCGCACCGCGAGGACGGCTACAAGAACAGCCCGCACCCGCCGCTTCCGCATTCCGAGGGCTGTCAGGACCGCACGATCGTCCTGCCGCTCTATCCGCAAATGACACAGGACGATCTGGAGCTGGTCGTATCGACCCTAATAAAAGCTACCCAGCCGAAATGACTGCCTCTGGAGCACTCGGCACCGTAGACGATTTCGCAGTTGCGGTGGTTTGCGTGTCAGGACCAGCAAGGAAGTAACAGACATACGCCCGAGCCGCGGGCTGCTCGATCTCCAACTTGACCAAATCTTCCGCTATCGCGGCCTGCTCGCGACGCCGGCGAAGCGCGACGTGCAGCTTCTTTACAAGCCGGCGGCGCTTGGCGCAGTCTGGGCCGTCGTTCAGCCGGTCTTTGCGCTCGTCATTTTTACGATTGCCTTCGGCATGCTGGCCAAATTGCCGACGCCGAACAATATCCCCTACCCAGTCTTCGCCTTTGCCGCCGTGCTGCCGTGGAACTACTTCGCAGAAGGCGTTCGTCGCGGGAGCACCGGCCTCGTCAACGAGGCCGAGCTGGTAGGGAAAGTGTATTTTCCGCGCGTTCCCATCCTGCTTTCGGGCGTCATCGCTCCGCTGGTGGATCTTCTGATCGGATTTGGCGTGTTGCTGGTGGTAATGTTCGCCTACAGCGTCATGCCGACCTGGCAGACCTTCTGCCATAATTCCGCTGTCGCTGATCGCCGGACTACTCGCCCTATCGATGTCGATGTGGCTTGGCCCGATCAATGTGAAATATCGCAACGTGAAGCATACGGTATCTTTCCTGCTTCAGATCTGGATGTACACCTCGCCCGGCTCTATTCCTTCTCGATGGTTCCGGACGAATGGAAGTGGGTCTATTCGCTTAACCCGATGGTTGGCGTGATTGAAGGTTTCCGCTGGGCCGTGACAAGACAAGGTCATGCTGACTTGATTGCCATGGGCGTCAGCGGCGCACTGATTATCATCCTTCTCTTCAGCGGTCTGGTCTTCTTCAAGAAGACCGAACGGTCCTTCGTGGATCTTATCTGATGACCAATCAAATTGCGATCAAGGCGGCAACCCTCGGCAAGCATTGCAGCCACGGCACGAAAGGGCTCCAGCACAACTCACTGCGCGACACCCTTGAGGGCGCCCTGCGAGACGTCACGCTGCGCAGGCAAAAGCCGAAAGGCGAGTTCTGGGCTCTGCGCAACGCCAGCTTCGAAATTGGACGCGGCGAGAATGTCGGCATCATCGACCTGAATGGCGCCAGCAAATCGACGCTATTGAAGATCTTGTCGCAGATCGTTGCGCCGACCGACGCGAACTCGCCGGCCGTGAGAATGTGTTCCTCTATGGCTCGATCACTTGAGAAACGCGGGGCAACAATTCTGTTCGTTTTTCACAACATGTACGCAATCAAGACGATGTGCCCGAGCGTGATTTATCTGCGTAAGGAAGAAATTGTTCTCGACCGCGCGACTGAAAAAAGCTTTGAACTCTATGAGAGTGACGGTCGCCTGGCTCAAGCACCCTGGTTCAAGACGGGCGAACAAACGCCCCACTCGTTTTCACCGAAGTATCCTTGCAAAATGAGCAGGGCGAGGAAACCACCATCTTCAATTTCGGGGCGCGCATGACCATCAAGATGCGCTATAAGACGAATCGTCGTATCGAAAATCCGAACTTCGGGGTCGGGATCAATCGGCTGGACGAAGTGCTTTGCTGTGCGTTTACTTTGATTGATGACCAACTCGATATCCCGTCAATCGACGGCGAAGGGAAAGTCGAGCTTACGACCCCGCCGATCAAAGTCATTGCGAATGTATATACGGCAATGGTCTACATTCGCGAGCACCGCTATGGTGATATCTCAGATGCCCAGATCGGAGCGACATTCCACGTGCAGCACCCTGTGTTCGCATCCTACCCTGCCTATGGCGCCTTCCACGAAGGCGGAAGATGGACACACGCATCGATGGCGGAGAAGGCTGGCCCCATCGTAGTCGGCCAGAGTGCATAAAACGATGTTTTCGCCACCTCCATCCGCGCCCATCCCCGATCCGGAGACCAATGGTCACGCTTTGGATGCCGCTGCACGCATCAAGAGCAACTATGAAAAATTTAGCGAACCTGTTGACGCGGCTGAACGGCTCCTGAGCGCTGGCCGTCTCGACGAAGCGGCGATGTGCATTTCAGTCGCCGCCGGAATCGCGGCGCGCGTGCATTGCGGCGTGTTTACCAACTCGCGCCTCGAAAGAATGCTGCATGACCTCTCTGCCGCAACCGCGGACAAAGCTCCGCCACTGACCGGGCCGAAGTCGGCCAACGGAGTTCACCGCGTCTTGCACGTTGCCACGGAAACATCGTTCGTTGGCGGCCTGACCCGAATGATCGGGCGATGGAGCGCAGCGGACGCGACCCGCACCAATTCACTGCTCCTGACACGTCAGCACGGCGCTGTTCCAACCGCACTGACTGAAGCGATCGAGACGAGCGGCGGCGAACTCCATCGGTTGAATACAACCAACGGCACCGCTCTGGATTGGGTACGACGGCTGCGAATCATAGCACGCGACTATGATTTGGTGGTCCTGCACATCCACTGCGAGGACGTCATTCCGCTCATCGCTTTTGCGCGCCCAGAAACGGTCCCACCCGTGCTCTTTCTGAATCACGCAGATCATCTCTTTTGGTTGGGATCGAGCGTTGGGCGCGCCGTCATCAACCTTCGCGACGCCGCTAGCGACATCACGATAGACCGTCGCGGTGTGGCTCCGGAGCGCAGCTTATTGCTGCCAACGATCGTCGATAAGGTGCAGCGCCGGAGGTCGCGCGAGGAGGCGCGCAAGGCGCTCAATTTACCCCAGGATGGCGTTCTGATGGTTTCGGTGGCCAGAACGCCCAAGTACAAGACAATACACGGGACTACATTCGCTGACCGGCACGTCGAGCTGCTGAAAAGGCACCCCGCGGCGTATCTGGTCGTCGTGGGCGCAGGTGCTGCGCTCGATTGGAAGCCAGCGCAAGACGCAGTTGCCGGCCGCATTATCCCCTTACCAGAACATCCCGACCCATCGACCTACTTCGAAGCGGCGGACATCTATGTCGACTCCTATCCATTTGTTTCCTCGACATCCCTGATGGAGGCCGCAGGATATGGCCTCCCGCTGGTTAGCTTGTTCACGGCGCCCGATGAGGCGCGCATAGTCGGCATCAACCATGTGGGCCTTGTTGGCCCGACCCTCGTTGCAACCACTGCCAAGGAATATGAAGACACGCTCACGCGCCTGATTACCGAGCCTAGCTTTCGTGAACATATGGCGGACGCGGCCTTGAATGGCGTTATAAACACCCATCAACCGGCGGCCTGGCTCGGATGGCTGGAAGGGCTGTATGAAACCGCAGCAAACCTTCCACAATCCGCTTCTCCGCCCGCCGGACTTTCTGCGAAATTCGACGAGCCATGCTTCGGCGAGCTCGACTGCCGGCATCAGGACATGTTCGGATCGAACCTGCGGATCGGGGAAGACCTCAAAGCCTACATTCCATCGCTTCCAGTCGTAGCTCGCATCCGCGCCGTGGGGCATTTGTTAAAGGCAGGCGAAATTGCGTCCCCCCTGGAAGCGGCAAAACTTCTCGTACCGGAGTGGGTCAAGCGGCGTATCAAGCCCTAGCTCGTTCAATCTCGCACACATCGTCACGAGTCTGCGTTCACGATCAGCCAGCACCGCGCTTCGTGTTGGCAGACTTACCTCGCGTAAGGATGCCAACCAAGGCGCGTCTCATGGCTGAGCGCTTCAACAAGTGCACTAAAGCGCGACCGGGAAAAACATAGGCAGCCGTGAGCATGGCGTAGATCGCCTGCCGACGTTCGCCACGCGCGGCGCGTTGTTCGGCGGCGTAGGAGAAGTACGTGAAAAACTGCCACATCCGCGAATTATAACCGCGGGAAAAATCGCCCGCGCTTTTGAAGATTCTTCTCTCCGGAATCGCGTGCTTTAGGAACACCCTGCGTCCGGCAACGAGCCGGCTGCGATGGAGCTTATCGTAAGTGCCGGGTGGACGGCCACGAAACAGAATGCAGGGAGTCTGCGTAAAAGCGACCGTTCTCAATCTGCCAAGACGCAAGAACCAATCCACGTCCTCGCCATGCACGTGCTTTTCGTCGAACAGGCCGACCTTGTCGCGCACACGCATGCGAGCGAGCGTCGTCCCGACTTGTGGAAACCAATCGCCAAGCATTTCCCGAAGCATCTTGTCGCCCTCCCCGGGGCTGACGTCAGGCAGCGGGCCGCTTATCGGGTTGAGGTCTTTGTCCGTGCAAATCAATTGACCGATCACAGCGTCCAGTTCGGGCCGGGCATCAAGCATTGCAAGATGAGGGCGGATGTTTTCTGGCAACCAGATGTCGTCGTCGTCGATGAACGAGAAATAGTCGCCCGTTGCAGCGCTGAGACCCAGATTTCGAGCCGGCCCCGCGCCGTTCTTTTTGGTCTTTAGGTAGACTGCGTCAAACTCTCTGGCGACAGCAGGGGTTTCGGGAGCGTTGCCATTATCGCCGACAAGTATTTCAAAATGGAGATCCGGACCCTCAAGCGCCCGGATACTTGCCAACGCCAAACGCAACTGCGACGGACGGTTGTTTGTCGGTACAATCACTGAAACGAGACGAGCCGCATCGGCTTTTGTTGACGCTGTCATGACCACTCCGTGCGGCTGGCCGATTCACCCACCATCAAACTTACCGTTTGGTGCCGCTGCAACGTCGCTTGACCTAGACAAGTTGTATGTGCGCGCTTGAACTGCCTAATCAAGGTGAACAGCCTTTGCTCTGGCCGGTATCAGCCGCGCGGTCATCCATCGGCGCACGGGCTGATCATAGATTTTGTCCGCGACCCACGCGATAAGCGCGGCGAGCGCGGCTACCAGGAAAACAATGACAAGCCCAGGTGGATGAAAGCCCAAGCTGGAAAAGACAGGATGCACGAGCGCAGCCAAAGGAACATGCAAGACGTAGACGCCGTAGGAAAGCATTCCGAGCAGAATAAACAGGCGCGCCGTAAAGCCGTGAACCACCGACCCCGCCGATAGCGCCACCAACAACGGCATAAAGATCAGAATGGCCACGAGATTGTAAAAAGGCCGCCAGTCATCGGGCGCCGGTATTGCGATGATGGCGAGATAGGCTGCCACGGCAAGCCAAGGCGAAAGACTAGGCAGGCGGATGCGCTCCTGCACACGAAAAATAAAAACACCGGCAAAAAAACAATAGATGACTCGGATGAGGCCAATGCCAACGTCGGCCCATTGCCACCCCGCTCCGGGCGCATGCCGCGGCAGGATAAACGCCATCAAGACTGCGGAAACCGTCAGAACACTTAGAAGCACACGCAGGTTCAAGAGACGTGCGATCACCCCGTAGATGAGGTTGACGACAAGTTCGTAGAACAGGCTGTAGGATGGGCCATTAAGAGGAAAAAGATGGACGATCGAGGAAAAGAACGGCGGCAGAGGCACGAAAAACAATCCAAATCCGGCAGCAACGGCGACTTGGAACGGCGTCACATTTCCCCAATGCCGCAAAGCGCCATAAAAGACGAGGGCAAGGCCAATAGCCAAACCGAGAAGGTATAGCGGGTAGAGGCGAATAATGCGGGCGCTCATGAATGTGCGCGCTGACATTCCTTGCTTCAAACGGGCGTCGTACGCCAAGGCCAGCACAAAACCGCTGAGCACCCAAAAAAAATCAACAGCCAGATATCGCCCCGGGCTCAACATGCGGAGCGTTTCAGATGCAACGTGATCGTTGATCACACCGAAAGCCGCGACACCACGAAGACCATCGAGAACGGCGAGCCGCTTGGCGGGCGCGCCGGTTGACCGACTTACGAAGCCGCCCTTCTCCTGTTCGAGGGCACGAGAGCTCATGCGAAATGCCCAAAGTGCGGTCTGTTAGATTTGGTTCCTTTTAGTGACGTAAGAGTTGAGCTTTGGCACGCGGGAAAGTCGGTTAGGCGAACGAACAAACACCTCCGTACTTGCCGTGGCGAAAACTAACTGTATTGATCCGCCCCGCGACAGGTTCCTCGTGAGAGGATTCAAAGGGAACCGGGTGAAAGCCCGGGCTGCCCCCGCAACTGTAAGCGGCGAGCCGCGCACCATCAGCCACTGGGATGTCCCCTCGGGACTACCGGGAAGGCGGTGCGCCAAGCGACGACCCGTGAGCCAGGAGACCTGCCTGCCGCAGTCGTCTTTCGACAGTCCGGGGAAGGGCTGCTCGAGCGGAGTATTCCGATTGGCGACGTCCTTGGACCGTGCTTCGGCGCGGCGGCGACGCCGTATCGATGGACGGTCTCCAACCTTGTGGAGACGTCATATGAGACTGCATTCGAAAACTTCCTGGATCGCGCTGGCGGCGTGCGCCGCTTTGGCGCCATCCGCCCTCGCCCAGACGGATGATCCCGGACGGGACATCATCGTTGTCACGGGCTCGGCCACGCCGGTGGAATACGAAAAGCTTGGCCAGACGCTGACGGTCATCAACAGCGATCTTATCGAGGACCAGGGCTACAGCTATGTTCCAGATGCGCTGCGGCAGGTTCCCGGCGTTGCCGTCAGCCAGGCCGGCGGCCCCGGCGCCCTGGCGCAGGTCCGCACCCGCGGGTCCGAAGGCAACCACACGCTCGTGCTGCTGGACGGCATCGACATCTCCAGCCCTGATCAGGGCGAAACGGATTTCTCGACGCTGCTGTCTGGCGATCTTGAGCGCCTCGAAGTCCTGCGCGGCCCCCAATCGGGCCTTTACGGCTCCAACGCGCTTGCAGGCGTGGTCAACCTGATCTCGCGCCGCGACATCGACGGCCACTATGTCGGCGTCAGCACGGAAGCTGGATCGTTCGGCACGTTTCAGCTGCAAGGCAATGCCGGATTTGGCAATGGCGACGACTACGCCGCGATCGGCTTCCATGCCGTAACGAGCGAAGGGTACGACGTGTCGCCGGACACTGCGGCGCAAGGCGTTCCTGCGGTTGGCCTCGGCGGCAAGGCCGATGACAAGGAAGGCAATAGCGTTGCCGCGGCCTACCTCCGCGGCGGCAAGGCCATCAACGACATGTTCCGTGTCGATGGCCTGATACGCTATCTCAACAAGGACTCGGACCTCGACGGCCAGGCCTATAACGATCCGATCCCGGGCCAGACCTATGACGACGGCACGGAGTCGCATCACAAGCAGCTCCTCGCCGGCGCATCCGCAACGCTCAGCCTGCTCGATGGCAAGTGGATCACCACGGGCTCTGCGTCCTATCTCGATGAAGAACGCCGCTCGGCGTTCACGAACTTCCCGTTCCTGCTGCCCGGGCAGATCCCGACCGCAGCCGATCTCGATGACCCCGCCCTGCCGAGCGGTGCGGACGCGACGCGCACCAAGTTCACCCTGCAATCGACCTACGAGTTTGGCGCGCCCGGCTTCGTCAACTATGTGACCGGCTTCGTCGAAAACAAGAAGGAGACCTACAATGATCCGTTCACTACGCGCGATGAATCGCGCGAGCTGACCGGCATTGGCGGTCAGTACCGTGGCGAGTTCGCCGAGCAGTTCTATGTGTTCGCCACCGTTCGCCACGACGACAACGATGCGTTCGACGACGCCGACACTTACAGCGTCGCTGGCTCATGGGTCATTTCGGGAACAGGCACGCGCCCTCACGCGAGCTACGGCACAGGCGTCACCAATCCGACCTTCTTCGAACAGTTCGGCTTCAGCCCGGCAAGCTTCACCGGCAATCCGGATCTTGTGCCGGAGGAATCCGAAGGCTGGGACATCGGCATCGAACAGACGCTGTTCAACGGCCTTGCGATCGTCGATCTGACCTATTTCGAGGCGACACTCGAGAACGAGATCTATACGACCTACGGCCCGGCGCCTGACTACTTCTCAACACCCGCCAACCGGACAACAAAGTCGGATAGCTCGGGCTGGGAAGCCAGCTTCAGCTTGCATCCGACCGACGATATCGACATCCTCGGCTCCTATACCAACCTGGAAGCGACCGAAGTCGCCAACACCGAACTGCGCCGTCCGGAACAACAGGGCGCCATCGACGCCAGCTGGCGCGTCGGCGGCGGACCGCTGAAGCTGAATCTGGGCGTCACTTATAACGGTGAGATGCTCGATACCGATTTCGCGACATTCATGCCCACCAGCATCGATCCCTATACGCTGGTGCGCGTTGGCGCGTCCTGGCAGGTCAACGACACGATCGAGCTTTATGGGCGCGTGGAGAATGTGACCGATGAAGAGTATCAGGAAGTGCTAGGCTTCAAGGGCGCCCCGCAGGCGTTCTATCTCGGCATCCGGTTCCGCGAGGAAAAGGCGCGATGAAATCAGGGCGTCACACGGGCCGGCGATCCGCTCGGCGGTCCCGTGTGGCTGCCTTGGTAGCTAGCTTTCTTGCAATTTTCACGACCGCTGCGGATGCCCAACCCCCACGGGATGGAGCGCGTCCGCAGCGCATCGTGTCGATGAATCTCTGTACCGACGAACTTCTGATGCGCATCGTCGATCCCTCGCGCATCGCCTCGATCACCTATCTGTCGCAACAGGCGGTCAACGGACCGCTTGGCCTTGATGCCGTCGCATCGAAACTGAAGATCAATCACGGACTTGCCGAAGAAGTGCTGATGCAGGAGCCGGATCTCATTCTGGCCGGCCGCTTCACATCCGCCACCGCCGTCAGCCTGCTTCGCAAGCTCGGCTACAACATCGTGGTCTTCGAGCCCGAGAACACGCTCGACGACATGCGCGCCAATATTCGCAAGCTTGGCGAAGCCGTTGGCAGCGCGGCTCGGGCCGAAGAGATCATCGCGGATTTTGATGCACGCCTCGCCAGACTGCAGGCGCAAATCCCGCCGGGCGAAAAGCCGGTGTTCGCCGATATCGGCGTGAACAATTTCATCGCGGGCGAGAACACGCTCTACACCCATATCGTCAACGCGAGCGGCTATCGCACACTCGGTCAGGCGCTAGGTTTTGACGGCTTCCGAAACGTGCCGCTTGAAGAAGTGCTGTCCACCAAACCGGCCCTGATTTCGACGGCGACGCCGTGGACCAACCCGCCATCCATGTCGACAATGGCGCTGCGCCATCCCGCGTTGCGCGCGATGGTCGAGAGCACGCCACAGGTCTTCATTCCTGAGCGCTACACGACGTGCGGCGCGCCCAGCGTTCTTGGCGCGGTTGAAATCCTGGTCGGCGCCCGCAAGGCGGCAGTTGCTAAGAGACGCAAATGAAGCCGCCCCTATCCTATCCGCTCTTGATTGCCGGCCTCACCCTGCTGGTCGGCCTTCTGGCTTTCCTGTCGATGATCGTCGGCCCCGCGACGGCGGGCACATTCGAACTCTTCGACATGATGGCGCACGGAAGGGCCGACACGGCGTGGATGATCATGCGGGAGGTGCGCCTGCCGCGCACCGCACTGGCGATGCTGGTGGGCATGACGCTCGGCATGGCGGGCGCTGCGCTGCAGGGCTTCCTGCGCAATCCGCTGGCCGACCCGGGTGTCATTGGCGTATCGCCCGCAGCCTCGCTCGGCGCTGTGCTCGCGCTTTATACTGGCCTGTCCGCACAATTGCCGCTCGCCCTGCCTCTGATGGGAATTCTTGGCGCGCTTCTGTGCGCGCTGCTGTTGCAGGGCCTCGCGCGAAGAGGCGGCGTGCTGACACTGGTTCTTGCCGGCGTTGCCGTTTCCAGCCTTTGCGCCGCGCTGATGTCGCTCGCGCTCAATCTCTCGCCCAACCCCTATGCCGCCGCTGAGATCATGTTCTGGCTTATGGGGTCGGTCACCGACCGCAGTATCGACCACCTTGTGCTGGCAGGCCCGCTGATGGCGCTTGGCTGGCTGTTGCTGGCGGCTTCTGCGCGTTCGCTCGACGCACTTAGTCTCGGGGAAGAGGCCGCCGCTGGATTGGGCGTGAACCTGTCCCATACGCGCACGCTGGTTATCACCGGCACCGCGATCAGTGTCGGCGCAGGTACAGCCGTCACGGGCGGCATCGGATTCATCGGGCTTGTCGTACCCCATCTGTTGCGCCCGCTGGTCGGGCACACGCCGAGCCGCCTGCTGCTTGCGAGTGCCCTCGGCGGCGGCGCGCTGCTGCTCGCAGCCGACATTCTCGTGCGCGTCGTGATGCTGGGGCCCGAGTTGAAACTCGGCGTTCTCACTGCCCTCGTCGGCGCACCATTCTTCCTCTGGCTCATCTTCCGCGCCCGCACGGAGCTTGAGTCGTGAAGTTCGAAGGAAAAAACGTCAGCGTTTCGATCCGCGATCGCGAGCTGGTTTCGCGCGCATCGCTTCATGTATCCGGCGGTGAACTGGTCGGGTTGATCGGGCCAAATGGCGCGGGCAAGTCGACCCTGATGCGCGCCCTGCTTGGCATCAGCGAGAAATCCACCGGCGACATCCTGCTCGACGGCAGGGACTTCCTCACAATGCCTGGACGCGAGCGGGCGCGCGCGGTCGCCTTCCTCCCGCAGGAAAGGCGCGTCGAATGGCGCCTGCCTGCCTATGATATCGTCATGCTTGGCCGCTATCCGCATCAGGCTGGCTTCGGCGGCCCCTCCCCGGAAGACCGCGCCGCTGTTGATCGCGCGCTTGAAGCCGTCGACGGGCATGACCTCGGCGATCGTCCCGTCGCCGTCCTGTCAGGCGGCGAGCGCACCCGCATCCTGCTGGCGCGCGCCCTGGCGGTCGAAGCCCCGCTCCTGCTGGTCGATGAACCCATCGCGGCGCTGGACCCCTATCATCAACTCCACGTCATGGAGATCCTGCGCGATCGAGCCCACAAGGGCGCGGGCGTGCTCGCCGTTATTCACGATCTCGCCCTGGCCGAACGCTTCATGGACCGCCTGATTCTCATGAATGCGGGCCAGATCGTCGCCGATGGATCGCCCGCCGCCGTGCTGACTCCGGATCGGCTTGCAGCCATCTACCGGATCGCGGGCTCGCCCCCGCGACGCCTTCCCTAAGCGTAAAGTAGCACAATCGTTATCTCCAACCCCGGAATCGCGCGCTAAGAGAAGCACGCCTGCCGTTGAAACTTGTCCCAAAAACCAATAGTAACGGCTATTACAGGCGTAAGAACCTTCCCGGGAGATTTGAATGAAACGTGTCCTGCTCGCTTCGACAATGGCGGTTGCCATTGCTAGCGCCGCGACGGTGATCGGCTTGTCCGCCATCGCCGCCCCTGCCCCTTCCATCACGGTTTCAGTCCCCGAGCGGGCCGATAACTTCCAGCTGACGGACCAGACCCGTCTGTCGCACGAACTTCACTACTTCAAGGACGCCAAGGCCATCGTACTGATGAGCCAGATCAATGGCTCGGCCGCCTCGCGCGCCAACGCCGCCCAGCTCGAAAAGCTCCAGACGGCTTACAAGGCAAATGGCGTGCTCTTCTACATGCTGAACTCGAAGGACTCGCGCGATGCCGCGGCCACCGAGGCGAAAGCTCAAGGCTATGACATCCCGATCCTGCTCGACGAGCTTCAGCTCGTCGGTGAATCGCTGGGCGTCCAGAAGGAAGGCGAGATCTTCGTCGTCGACCCGAAGAACGGCTTCAAGATCGCCTATCACGGCCCGCTGGCTGAAACCGGCGCGGCGCTTGACGCGGTTGTGGCCGGCAAGCCGGTCGCCAACGCGCGCGTCGAAGTGAAATCTGGCGCGAACATCGCTTTCCCGGCCCGCGCCAAGGCGGCCGAGTTCAAGAACATCAAGTACTCCGGCGAAATCACGAAGATCCTCCAGGACAAGTGCGTGACCTGCCACCAGAACGGCGGCATCGCTCCCTTCGCGATGGACAGCTATGACGTCGTGAAAACGATGGCGCCGATGATCCGTGAGTCGGTTCGTTCCGAACGGATGCCCCCCTACTTCGCCGATCCGCACATCGGCAAATTCCAGAACGACCAGGGCATGACGCCCTCGCAGACCACCACGCTGATCCATTGGCTGGAAGCCGGCGCTCCGCGCGGCACGGGCGAGGACTTCCTCGCGACGCAGGCCACCACGGCTCCGGAATGGCCCTCCTACCTCGGCAAACCCGACGTGATCGTCGACCTGCCGGCCTTCAACGTCCCCGCGACCGGCATCGTCGAGTACCAGAACCAACGAGTCGAAAACCCCTTCAAGGAAGACGCCTGGCTGCGCGCGATCTCGGTGAAACCGGGCGACCGCACGGTTGTACACCACGTCGTGTCGAACCACGTGCCGGACCCCAAACTGCCGCGCTCGAAGATCCCGGGCGGTTCGGTCGGCTCCTATACGCCTGGCGCTGAAGCTCAGGTCATCGCCAAGGATTCGGGCGCGCCCGTCCCCGGCGGCGGCAAGCTGAACTTCCAGATGCACTACACGACCACAGGCAAAGCCACGACGGACCGCTCGCAAGTCGGTTTCTACACGCTCAAGGCGCCGCCGAAATACATCAAGCGCTCGACCGTGATCTTCGACTTCGGCCTGCAGATCCCGGCCGGCGAAGCGCGTCACAAGGAAGTGGCCTACATCACCGCCCCGGCGGACATGTATGTTTACACGCTGTACCCGCACTCGCATTACCGCGGCTACCACGTCGAGCTGATGCAGAAGACGGCCGACAACAAGGAAACCATGCTCCTCAGCCTGCCGAAGTACGACTTCAACTGGCAGCGCGATTACGATCCAGTGGAGCCGATTCTCGTCAAGAAAGGCACCAAGCTGATCGCGACCTGGGTGTTCGACAACTCGACGAACAACAAGAAGCTGAACGCGACGAACAAGGATAGCGAAGGTTCGCCGATCGCCTCCTACAACGACGTGGTCCGCACCGGCGAGCAGTCGCACCAGGAGATGATGTACTTCCGCATCAACTACCGCTGGCTCGACGAAACCGTCGACAACGTCCGCAACGACCTGCAGCAGCAGCTCAACGCGTCGATGTCGTTCGGAATGGTCGACGACAACTATGACGGCATGATCCAGGAGAACGAGCTCAAGGGCATGATGGCGTCGCTCAAGCCGCGCTTCAAAGACCTCGACACCGACAAGTCCGGCGGGCTTGACCCGGCCGAGCTGAAAGCCGGCGGCGGCGCAATGATGATGCCGCGCCCGGATGACGCCGACATCGACCTCTAGTCGATCGAGCGATTACAAAACGGAAAGGCCGGAGCATTAGCTCCGGCCTTTTTGTTTTTTGCGCCCGATCCAGAGGCGCCGCCGCCCAGCCGCCAGACTGCAATAGCCTCCACACGATTAAATCTCTGAAAGAAGGAGGCCTTTTCTGCATGTCGTTAAGGCGCCTTCGCCAAAGCATATTAGATACCCGCAACAGACAGACGCCGCAGACGTAACGACGGCGCGTCAGGGAAGAACGCAACACATGGGCAGCCTTGGTGGCGCAACCGGATGGTCCGGCCGCGCGCGAGGGGTGCGCCGATGTTCTCCGTCTGGAAGGCGATTGCCTCCGGGTTTCTGTTTGCAGCGATAGCGACCGGCCTCGCCGCCGCGCCAGCGCTTGCCGTTGAAGAATCGCCGCAAGCCACAAACACGATCGCAGACACGCTTTTTGCTGACGCAGCCAGGCGCGCAGCCGCGCTGGCCGCAGCGCCCTATGCACCCCCCAGCACAGACCTGCCGAAAGCCTTCGACGGCCTGGACTATGATGGGTACCGCAAGCTGCGCCCGCGGCCGGAGACGATGGTGTGGGGCAAGGCTGGCAATCCTTTCGCCGCGCTGCCCCTGCCCCGTGGCGGGCTCTATCGCGACCCTGTCGCCATCCACTTTGTCGACGCGACAGGTGCGGTCGAGCGCCATGTCTCGCCGTCCTTCGTTGATTTCGTCGACTTCCCAGCGGCCAACGACAATACGCGCGCCAAACTAGGCGCTTCGGGCTGGCGCGCCATCACCAAGCCCGGACAGGCCGGCGCAGGTTATGAATTCGCCGTCTTCCAGGGCGGCACCTATTTCCGCGCCGTCGGCGAGGGCCAAGTCTATGGCGTTTCGGCCCGCGCGCTTGCCATCGGAACAGGATCGGCCGCCGGCGAGGAGTTCCCCCGCTTCACCGACTTCTGGATTCTTGAGCCGCAGACGTCCAAGACCGGCGTCAAGGATGAAAGCCTGACCTTCATCGCATTGGCGGATTCGCCCTCGGCAGCCGCAGCGTATCGCTTCGTCCTCCGCCCAGGCCGTGACGCCACCATCGACGTGGCGGCTGAAATCCATCCGCGCACCGATATCGTCGAAGCTGGCGTCGCCCCGCTTTCCAGCATGTACCTGCGCGGGCCAGCTGATCCGCACATGAAATCGGATGCACGGGCTGAAGTTCATGACAGCGACGGGCTTTCGATCCTGTCCACATACGGCGACCACATCTGGCGGCCTCTGGCCAACCCGGCGTCGGTGCAGGTGTCGGCGTTTGTCGGCACGCCTGCCGGCTTCGGTCTGGAGCAGCGCCGCCGCGAGCCTGAGGCCTACGCTGACAGCGAAGCAAAGTACGAGCGCCGGCCCAGCATCTGGATCGAACCGCAAGGCGACTGGGGCGAAGGCGAAGTCCGTCTGCTCGAAATCCCGACCGCCAACGAATACGCTGACAATGTCGCGGCCTTCTGGCGACCGGCGGAGGCGTGGCGCGCCGGTTCGGTGCAGCGCCTCGGTTACCGGCTACACTGGATGGACGGCCCGCATGCCGCGCCAGTCGCCCGCGTCGTGTCGACAACAATTGCCACCGCGCCTGAGAGCAAGCGCCTTCAGCGCATCACGATCGATTTCCGTGGCGCTTCCGGTTTCGCCGCCAGGGATCTGCGCCCAGACGTGTGGGCGACATCCGGCGTGCTTTCGAACATCCACGTCACCAGCGACGCGGATGCGCTCGTCCGTCTCACCTTCGACCTCGAACCCGGCGCTTCGCCGGTGATCGAACTGCACGCTGCACTCGCAAATTCAACCTCCCAACAAACAGAAACGTGGTTGTTCCGATGGACGCCAGAGTAAAACTCGACGCCTCGCCGCTGGCCATCCGGCCGGTCTGGCCAATGACGCCGCCTGAATCGCCGCTGGTCATGCCGCAGCAGCGGGTGTCAGCTGACCGTGTGCGCCTGAACGGCGAGACGGATGGACGCTGGCGCCTTGGCGTACTGCTGGCCGCCGCGCTTGGCATCACCGCGCTGGCCACGACGCACGCGTGGAGCGCCATGAATGCAGATGGCGTGGCGCCGCTGGAATGGGTCGGCCTTGTCCTGCTAGCCGCGAACCTTGCCTGGATCTCGCTTGCAGCCGCCACGGCGGTCGCCGGCGCCGCCATCCTGGCTTCGCGCGAGCCCGGCCAGCGCCCAGCTCTCAAGCCGCTCGACACAACCTCGCTCACCGCAATCGTCTTTCCGATCCGCAACGAAGACACCGCGCGTGTCACCGCCGGCGCACAAGCCATCCACGACGCCCTCGCCCGGGCAGGCGCAATGGACGCCTTCGAAATCTTCTTCCTCAGCGATACGACGGATGCCGATCTCGCGCGTGACGAGGAAGACGCCATCGAGCGTCTGCGCGCCGCGCGCCCGGAAGCTGCGATCTTCTATCGCCGCCGCACGCTGAATCACGGCCGCAAGGCCGGCAACGTTTCCGATTTCGTGCGCCGCTGGGGCGGCCGTTACGAATACATGGCCGTGTTCGACGCTGACAGCCTGATGTCGGCCGAAGCGCTGATCGAACTCGTGCAAGGCATGGACGCCAAGCCTCGCACGGCGTTGATCCAGACCGTGCCTGCGATCGTCAACGCGCAGACGCTGATGGCTCGCTCGCAGCAGTTCGCGATGCGCGCCTATGGGCAGATCTTCGGAACGGGTCTTGCCTGGTGGTCAGGCGGCGCCGGCAATTTCTGGGGCCATAACGCCATCATCCGCGTGGCGGCGTTCGCAGCGCATGCTGGCCTGCCCGACCTGCCCGGGCGCGGACCTCTGAGCGGGCACATCATGAGCCATGACTTTGTCGAAGCCGCCCTGCTTCGCCGCGCCGGATGGCGTGTCGAGATCGCGCCTGAGATCGAAGGCAGCTATGAGGAATCTCCGCCGACGCTGGACGATCTCGCCGCGCGTGATCGCCGCTGGGCGCAAGGCAATCTGCAACACCTCAAGCTAATCGGCGCGCGGGGCTTTGACCCGGTGAGCCGCGCACACATCCTTGCGGGCGTGATGGGCTATGCTTCCGCCCTGCTGTGGTTCTCGCTGATCCTGGTCAGCGCCACGCTTGCGTGGATTGGCACGCCCAGCGTTGCGCCTGCCAATGGCGGCGCTGACATTTCGCTTCTGCTGCTCACGGCGTTGATCGTGCTGTCTCCGAAATGGCTGGCGCTGATCCTGTGGGCGATGGGGCGCCTGCCGGGCTGGGACCGCCAGCCTGCCTTCCTCGCGGGCCTTCTCGTCGAGGCTGCCGTTTCTGCGGCAACCGCGCCGATCATGATGATCAGCCAGGCGCAGGCCGTGGTGGCGCCCTTCCTGGGTCGCGACGCGGGCTGGCGTCCGCAGGCGCGCGTCGCAGTAGCCGGCGCTTCCAATGGCAACCGGTTTGCCCCGCAGCTCGTCGCGGGCCTTGCGCTTTGCGCGACCATGATCGTCAGCGCAGGGTTCGCTGCCTGGACGCTGCCGGTCGCGGCCAGCCTCGTTCTTGCCGCGCCTATCTCTGTCGCACTTGCGCATGCTCCCCGCCGGCGCAGCTGGCTGTGGCGCGTGATGGCGACCCCGGAAGACCTGAGGCCGCCGTCAATCGTCAGCGCTGCCCGCCGCGCTGCGAACCGCTTCAACTGGGAAATGTCGACGCAACCGATCCGCCTGCCGCCGACGATCGCAACGGTTTCCCTCTCGGTGCAGCGCCCCGAGGAAGCCCACGAACTGCCGGTGTAATGGATAATGGCGCGCACGCGGCGCCGGGCTTCTGAAGGCTGGTGGGCGGTACAGGGATCGAACCTGTGACCCCTACCATGTCAAGGTAGTGCTCTACCGCTGAGCTAACCGCCCGGACCAGCCTCAGAACACGCCCTTTCGGGCGAGGCGCGTCTAATGCCCCCAAGCGGCTTTCGCGTCAATGCCGGCAAATCGCCACTGCAAGACGGCCCTCAGGCCGCCATGACACGTTCCACCTCATCCACCAGCTCGCGCAGGTGGAAGGGTTTGGAGAGCACCTTGGCGCCAGCCGGGGTGGGGCCACCCGCAGAAAGGGCGACGCCGGCAAAACCAGTGATGAAAACGATCTTCATCGCTGGATCGAGTTCGGCACCGCGGCGGGCGAGCTCGATGCCATCAAGACCGGGCATGACAATGTCGGTGAGCAGGAGGTCGAACACTTCACGTTCGAGCGCCTTCAGGGCGGTACGGCCTTCGTCGAAGTCTTTCACGACGTGTCCGGCGCGCTTCAGCGCGTTGACGAGAAAACCCCTCAGGCTGTCATCGTCTTCGGCAAGGAGAATCTTGGCCATGACGTCCCTGGACCTTTGACCGGCGCTACTACGTTACGATTTGTGAGGCGGCATGGTAAACTAGCCATGAACATGCCTTGACCATGACGCCGCGTCCTAAAATATGGTCGGCATGTTTCCCGGGCTGATGATTTTCTCCGATCCGGCGCCTGCCGATCCGAAATCCCGTACGCCAGAGGCGGAACGGACCGGGTTTTCCTTTTCAATCGACGAGCCGGTTTCAGTCGTTTCGCCTGCGGTATTTGCCTCCCCCCACTCCGGACGCCTTTATCCAAAGGGGTTTCTGGAGGCCTGTACGGCAAAGACGCTGGATCTGCGGCGAATCGAGGATGCCTATGTCGACCGGCTGCTGGCTGACGTTCATGAGTGTGGGTCACCGGTGATCTGCGGCCTCGTGGCGCGGGCCTTTGTCGACCTCAACCGTGCCGAGTCCGAAATGGACCCGGCGATGTTCGAAGATCCCTCTCCCGGCTGGTATGGCCAGCGCTCGCCTCGAGTGGAGGCTGGATTGGGGTGCATTCCCCGCGTCGCGCACAACGGCACGCCGATCTACGGCCACAAGCTGAAGCGCGAGGAGGCGGATCGCCGGCTTGAGCAGGTCTACAAGCCTTATCACCGGGCCCTGGAGGCCCTGCTGAAGCGGGCGCAGGCCATGTTCGGGCAGGCCTGGCTGATCGACTGCCATTCGATGCCGGCGGAAGCGGAATCCCAGCGATCGCCCGACATTGTCATCGGCGACCGGTTCGGAGCGTCGTGCAGTCACGGGCTGGCGGACTTCGTCGAGTCGCTGTTCAGGCAGCGCGGCTACACCACGGCGCGCAATTCACCCTACGCTGGAGGTTACGCTACGTTAGCTCACGGCCAGCCCTCGCTTGGCCGGCATGCCCTGCAGATCGAAATCAGGCGTCGGCTCTATCTGGACGAGGCCAATGTCGAGCCGCACGAGGGCTTCCTGACCTTGCGCCGCCATATGGGCGAGATCGCCCACGAAATCTCCGGCTATACGCGTGCCGAAGTCGGACTAAATGCTGGAAATACAAAGAAGAAGGCCGCGCTGGATACCAGCGCGGCCAAAGGTTTAGGGAGGAAACGCCCATAAGGGCAGCGGCTCCGAAGAGCCACGAGTTGAATTTACGCTGCACTGCGAAAAGCTCAACCCGAAATCTTGCTGGTGCGTCGTATTTGCGCAGTTTGCTTGGAAATAGCTTATTCTGACGGCTTCTAAGGCGCCGTTGAACAGTTATCGTTCAGTCACATTGTGCTGCATTGCACAAAGTTCACTCCCGGCGTGTGGCAAGGGCTTTGCTGCTCAACCACCCGACGGTCCCTGAATGGTACGGGCCCGGCGTAGCGGGAGTATGCGTAATGGCCACTGATGTGGATATCTATGTCGGCAAACGACTTCGTCGTCGTCGCCGTCTGCTGGGCCTGACCCAGCAAGACCTGGCCAGCCAGGTGGGTGTGCGTTTCCAGCAGATCCAGAAATACGAGTGCGGCGCGAACCGCATCACGGCGAGCCGGCTTTTCAGCCTCGGCACCGCCCTGAACGTGAACATCAACTATTTCTTCGATGGCCTTGCCCCGGACGGCAAGCAGGCTCCTGCCAACGATCAGAATGACCGCCTCTCGGGCGACATTCTTTCGCAGAAAGAGACCCTGGAACTCGTGCGCGCCTATTACAGGCTCTCCGAGCGTCCGCGCCGCCGCCTGCTCGACCTTGCCAAAGCCCTTGAGGGCGACGGCACGGACTCGGTCGCCTCGTAAGGCGCGACCATCCCCTACGCCAGCTCGCCCGGCCAGGAACAATTCCGGCCGGGCGACGCCTGCGTCTTGCGGGAACTGGAGCTGAGAGGCAAAGGTCCGATCCATGCCGGACCCCGCCCTCGCCCGATCGCTTCTGCCGCTGGCCGCCCGTCTTTCAGACGCTGCACGCGCTGCGATCCTTCCGATCTTCCGCACAACTGCGGCTTCCACCCCCCAGAACAAAGACCTGAGCGGCTTCGACCCGGTGACTGAGGCCGATCGCGCGTCCGAGCGTGTAATGCGCGAGATCATCACCGCCGAACGTCCTGACGATGGCATCGAAGGCGAGGAGTACGGCTCCACGCCTGGAACGTCCGGCCTCACCTGGTATCTCGACCCGATCGACGGCACGCGTGCCTTCGTCGCCGGCCTGCCATCCTGGTGCGTGCTGATCGGGCTGGTGAAGAATGGCAATCCGATCCTCGGCATCATCGACCAACCCTGGCTGGACGAGCGCTATGTCGGCGTCGGCGATGAAGCCTGGCTCGACTGCCGTGGCGCGCGCACGAAGCTGAAGACCCGCGATTGCCCGCAACTTACGCAGGCCGTGCTCTCGACCACGGATCCCTTCATCCTGACACCGCCCGAACGCGGCGCGTTCGAGCATATTCGCGCGACCGCCCGTCTCACTCGCTATGGCCTGGACGCCTACGCCTATGCCCGTCTTGCCGCCGGCACGATCGACATGGTGATCGAAAGCGGGCTCAAGCCCCACGACGTGGCGGCACTGTTTCCGGTCATCGAAGGCGCGGGCGGCGTGGTGACGGACTGGCGAGGCGGTCCAGCGCAGCTGGGCGGGCAGATCGTCGCCGCTGCGAACCGGACTATCCTTGATGAAGCGCTGATCTCTCTGCGGCGCTCGGCCCTCTGATCCGACAGGAAACGCACATGACCCCGGTCCTTCTTAACGCCGCGCGCGCCTTCGCCATGGTGTCTTTCTCCGATGGCAATCTTGCCCCTGCCGAACAGCAGCGTTTCGCGAAGATTGCCAGTCATGATCCCCTGCTCAGCCATCACGGCCATGCCGAGATCGCAGACGCCTGGGCGGAAGCATCCCGCGAAGTTCACGCCACCCAGAGCTTCGGAACGGTTCTGGTCACCCTTCGCACCGAAGTCACCGAGGCGGCCGAAAAGGCCCTGATGATGCGTATCGCGCAGGCAGCTGTCGTGGCGGATGGCAAGCTGGAAGCCCAGGAAAATGTGGCCGTCAGGACACTCGCCGAAGCGCTCGGACTGGATGCCGGCAAGTATTGAACGGCGAACCGGAACAATTTCAGGCCCCTCCCGTTATTCAATCGGGTTGTCGGGAGGGCTGAATGCGACCGCGCGCTGGAACATTACCCGTAACGCTTGAACCGCAGCTCGTCGTCGAGATACTGAGCCTCGCCCGTCAGCATGACGACATGCTCAAGGAAGCCCGTCAGGACCTTTTTCGGGCTGAGACCAAGCTGAACGTTGAGCGTCGCTGGAAGTGGCCGATCCGCCTGGGCTGCGTTGGCGTGGGCGTCGGCGGAGTCGTTGCTTTCCAGAACGAAACATTGATGGCGGCGAGTGCCGACTTCTTCCGCTCGATGGGAGCGACAATCACCAGCGCAGGCTACACTGGCCTTATCGGGCTGGTCGTCTTCGGCGCAGTGATCTATGGCGCGGTCTGGCTGATCCGCCGGGCGATACAGGGACCGACGCCCGAACAGACGGCCCGCAAACTTATGGAACAGTTCGCCGACAAGAATGGCGTCGCTGCCTATGTGTTTGCCGGGGAAGATACACCGGAAGACGAAGCGGCTTCGATCGGGGCCCTGACACGGCCGGAGAACAAGACCTTTCGCCAGCGCCGCCTGAACCAGTCCAATCGTACCCTGTCGTCGTCGCTGACGCGCCTGCTCAACCGTACAGGCGGCGATGATCAATCTCCGCTGCTGCATTAGGCAAAGAGATCAGATCTTCGCGCGGCTGCACATATCCTCGAACGCCTTCCAGAACTGGTCGCGGCGTTCGTCGGTTTCCATCAGGATTTCGTGCCCGGCGCCCTGCACGTTGATCACTTTACCGGCCTTGAAATTCCGCGCGAGCTTCCGCTGGGCTGACTTCTTCACCACCGTCTCTTCCGACGCCACGGCGACCAGCACGGGCAGATCGCGCAGCGCATTGAGCGCATTCGGGGCGAACAGGCTGCGGAACGCATTCAGCGCCGAGACAACCCACGCAATGGTCGGTTCGCCCAGCGCAAGTTTGGGTTCGGCTTCAACGAGACGGCGATAGAGCTGCCAGCGCGGCTCGTAATGCGTGAGCTGGTTGTTCTCGAATGTTTCGTCCGGCTGAGGCGGACGCGCCTGCATGGCGCCGGCGCCGATCGCGCGCATGGTGCGGCCATACCAGCGCTGGAAGAACCAGATCGGAATACCCCACATCGGCGCGGAGAAGGCCGCCGCGGCGACCGTGAGCTTGCGTTCGGCCAGCGCCTCAAGCGCGATCGTGCCGCCCATTGAGTGCGCCACGACGACCCATGTCTTCGGCGCGCGGCGTTCGATCTTCGCGAGGCCGCGCATCAGTGCATCGACATACCAGTCGAAGCTTTTGATGTGCCCTGCCATCGCGTTCTTGAGCGGGCGCTCGGAGAGGCCTTGTCCCGGCCAGTCGAAGATCACGACGGCGAAGCCGCGTTCCTGAAGATCGCGCGCGACCTCGAAATACTTCTCGATGAATTCGGTGCGGCCCGGGCATACGATGGCGAGGCCGCGCGTCCTGACGCCATTGTCCTTTGGCTCGGGCGCATAGAGCATCCGAAGGCGCAGGCCGCCCCTGCCCTCGTACCAGATCACTTCCGCGCCTTGCGGCGGCGGATTATCCGGCAGGAGGACAAGGTCGGCTTTGCCAGTCTGGCTCTGGCCACCCTCAGTCTCTGAGGCGCCATCGCCCATGGCGGTTACTTCAGTTTGGAGAACAGCGACTGGAGCTTCATCGCGACGCCCATGTCGCCGGCGACTTTCAGCTTGCCCTGCATGAAGGCCATGGTCGGATCGAGCGCGCCCTGAGCGAGCTTGAGGAAGTCGTCGAAGCCGACGGTGACGGTGGCG
>Ga0116178_10001046_pt1 | contig 23452 bp, 10 predicted proteins | sample AD_STIC12_MetaG_FD_89880 | JGI IMG/M metagenome (GOLD analysis project Ga0116178, IMG submission 89880) | Active sludge microbial communities of municipal wastewater-treating anaerobic digesters from USA - AD_STIC12_MetaG | ecosystem: Engineered > Bioreactor > Anaerobic > Digestate | place: USA... | reverse complement strand
CGGCCCGCCGGCGGAGCTGCTCCTGGGCGGCCGCAGGCAACGATCTCGCATCCTTGTTCTTCATGAAGGCAGCTTATCATATCAAACCTCAAATAGCAAGCTATTTAATGCTCTGATTAATAATTTCCTAGGGACTCGCGTTTCCACGAATTCGAGGAGGTCCTCATGGCTATCCGTATAGGCATCAACGGGTTCGGGCGCATCGGCCGGAACATGCTCCGGGCGTCCTGGAACGATCCGGCCATCGAGTACGCGGCGGTCAACGACATCACCGACGCCAAGACCCTGGCCCACCTGCTCAAGTACGACTCCGTCCTGGGCACCTTCAAGGAGGACGTCCGGGCGACCGAGGACGCGATCGTCGTCAACGGCAGGAAGATCCGCGTCCTGGCCGAGAAGGAGATCGGCAAGCTCCCCTGGAAGGACCTCGGCGTCACGGTCGTCATCGAGTCCACGGGCAAGTTCACCAAGCGCCCCGACGTCATCCAGCACATCGAGAAGGGAGGCGCCTCGAAGGTCATCGTCTCCGCCCCGGCCACGGACCCGGACGTCACCCTGGTCCTGGGCGTCAACGAGACGGCCTACGACCCGGCCAGGCACCACGTCATCTCCAACGCCTCGTGCACGACCAACTGCCTGGCCCCCGTGGTCAAGGTCCTCCACGACGGCTTCGGCGTCGAGCGCGGCCTCATGACCACCGTCCACGCCTACACGAACGACCAGAAGATCCTCGACGCGCCGCACAAGGACCTGCGCCGGGCCCGGGCCGCGGCCGTGTCCCAGATCCCGACGACGACCGGCGCGGCCAAGGCCGTCGGCCTGGTCATGCCCGAGCTCAAGGGCAAGATCGACGGCTTCGCCATCCGCGTCCCGACCCCCGACGTCTCCATCGTCGACTTCGTCGCCGTGCTCAGGAAGACGGCCACGGCCGACGAGCTCAACGCCGCCTTCAAGGCCGCTGCGGACGGGCCGCTCAAGGGCATCCTCGGCGTCACGGACGAGCCGCTCGTCTCCTGCGACTTCATGGGCGATCCCCGCTCCGGGGTCGTCGACCTGCTCTCGACCAAGGTCCTCGACGGCACCCTGGCCAAGGTCATCGCCTGGTACGACAACGAGTGGGGGTACTCCTGCCGGCTGGCCGACCTGGCCAAATACATCGTCAAGTGAGGCGTGCATGGACTTCCTCACCGACCTCGACGTCAAGGGCAAGCTCGTCTTCCTCCGCGTCGACTTCAACGTCCCTCTCGACGACAAGGGCGCCATCCGCGACGACAACCGCATCCGGGCCTCGCTGCCGACGATCCAGTGGCTGCTCGAGCGCGGCGCCCGCCTGGTCATCGCCTCCCACCTCGGCCGCCCCAAGGGCAAAGCCGACCCCAAGATGAGCCTGGCCCCGGCCGCCGAACGGCTGGCCGAGCTCATCCCGAACAAGGTCACGATGGCCCCCGACGTCGTCGGCCCCGAGGTCGCCCGGCTGAAGGCCGGCCTGGGCGAGGGCGAGGTCCTCGTCCTCGAGAACGTCCGCTTCTACCAGGAGGAGGAGAAGAACGACCCCGGCTTCGCCGCCCAGCTGGCCGAGGGGATCGACGTCTTCGTCAACGACGCCTTCGGCTCGAGCCACCGGGCCCACGCCTCGGTCGTCGGCATCGCCGACCGCGTCCCGGTCAGGGGCGCCGGCTTCCTCATGAAGAAGGAGGTCGACTACCTGAAGAAGGCCGTCCACACGCCGGTCAAGCCCTACGTCGCCATCCTCGGCGGGGCCAAGGTCTCGGACAAGATCGAGATCATCGAGAGCCTGATCGGCAAGGCCGATTCGATCCTCATCGGCGGGGCCATGGCCTACACCTTCCTCAAGGCCCAGGGCCTCGGCGTCGGGACATCGCTCGTCGAGAACGACCAGCTCGAGGTCGCCATGGTCGTCCTGGACAAGGCCAGGCGGAACGCGGTCAGCTTCCACCTGCCCCAGGACCACGTCCTGGCCAGGGCCGCCGTGGCCGGGGCCGAGACCAGGATCGTCGAGCACCTGCCCTTCCCCGAGGACATGATGGGCGTCGACATCGGCCCCAAGACGGTCGAGGCCTACGGCCAGGTCATCGCCGCGGCCAAGACGATCTTCTGGAACGGCCCGATGGGCATCTTCGAGATCGAGGAGTTCGCCAAGGGCACGATCGGCGTCGCCCGGGCCGTGGCCGCCTCCGGGGCGGTCTCCATCGTCGGCGGCGGCGATTCGGCGGCCGCGGTCAAGAAAGCGGGCCTCCGGGACAAGATCAGCCACATCTCGACCGGCGGCGGGGCCTCGCTCGAATACATCGCCTACGAGACCCTGCCCGGCATCACCGCGCTGGAGAAGTAGATGCTGGCCCGCAAGCGCCGCGGCCCGTTCGTCGCGGGCAACTGGAAGATGCACCTGACGCTCGCCGAGGCCCGGGAGCTGGCCCGCGAGGTCGCCGCGGCCGCGCCGGGACTCGGCGGGAGCGGCCTCGTCCTCGTCCCGCCCTTCACCTCGCTCGCCGCGGTCGGCGACGCGGTCGCCGGCTCGGCGGTCGGCCTGGGGGCGCAGGACCTCTACTGGGAGGACAAGGGGGCCTTCACCGGCGAGGTCTCGGGGCCGATGCTCAAGGACGCCGGCTGCGCCTACGTCCTGGTCGGCCACTCCGAGCGGCGACGGCTCTTCGGGGAGACCGACGAGACGGTCAACCGGAAGGCCCGGGCGGCCCTGCGGAGCGGCCTCTCACCGGTCGTCTGCGTCGGCGAGGTCCTCGAGGAACGGGAAGCCGGCCGGACCACGGCCCGGATCGACCTCCAGCTCGCCGGAGGGCTGGCCGGCCTGTCGGGGGAGGACATGGGGCGGGTCATCATCGCCTACGAGCCCGTCTGGGCCATCGGGACGGGAAAAACGGCCTCCCCGGCCCAGGCCGAGGAGGTCCACGCCCATATCCGGCGGCGCCTCGAGGAAGCCTATGGAAAAGGGGCGGCCGGGTGTGCTATAATCTACGGCGGCTCGGTAAAGCCGGCCAACTCCTATTCGTTGTTCAAAGAAGAGAACATCGACGGATTCTTGGTCGGGGGAGCGTCCCTCGAGGCCGACGGTTTCGTCGGCATCGTCCGGGAGGCCCTCCGAGCCTACAGGGAAGAAACGTGAGCGCTTTAATCATCATCCTGCACATCGTCGTTTGCCTGATCCTGATCTTCGCCGTCCTGCTCCAGTCGGGCAAGGCCGCGGACCTGGCCGGGGCCTTCGGCGGCGGCGGCAGCCAGACCGCCTTCGGGGGCCGGGGCACGGCCACCCTGCTGTCGAAGGTCACGACGGCGTCCGCGATCATCTTCATGCTGACCTCGCTCGGGCTGTGGATCCTGTCCGGACGCGAGGGCTCGTCCGTCGTCGGCAAGGAGAAGGCGCCCGCGCCGCCGGCCGCCCAGACGGCGGCCCCCGCGGCGACGACGCCCGGAGACAAGACGGCGGCCGCGCCGCCCGCGGCCGCGACCGAACAGAAGACCGAGGCGAAGGCCGAGGCCGAGAAGCCGCCGGCTCAGGCCCCGGTCGAGAAGAAATAGTCCCCTTTCATGCCGAAGTGGTGGAATTGGCAGACACGCTAGCTTGAGGGGTTAGTGGCCGCAAGGCTGTGGGGGTTCGAGTCCCCCCTTCGGCATTCCGTTCCTTCCGACCCGACCTGTTCGCAGGGACGACCCGATTCATCTCCGTCTCGGTTCCATCGCGCGTTCTGAGCCTCCGGACGAACCGGCCCGGCCCCGGCGGCATCGTTCCCGGGGTTCGCGGCCCGGGGGACTGCCCATCCTCCCCTCGGGCCTCCCGCCCGGGGGCCGCCTCTCAGCTCGCTCCGTCGGCTTCGCCTCAGGTCCGGCTGGCCGCCCAGAGGGCGAAGCTGCTCTCGTCCATGGCCCCGACCGAGCGGCCCCGCTCCGCGCCCTTGTTGACGATGACGAAGGTCGGGACGCCCTGGACGCCGAACTGCCGGGCCAGCTCCGGGTGATGCTCCACGTTGATCCGGATGACCACGATCTCGCCGGCCCGGCGGGCGGCCAGCCGCTCGAGGATCGGGTGCATCATGTGGCACGGGCCGCAGGTCGTCGAGTAGAAATCGGCCAGCACGGGCAGGCTGGAGGCGTGGAAGAGGTTCAGGATGCCGTCCGGGCCGGGCTCGAGGACCTCCCCCGGCTCCGGCAGGCGCGCCTTGCAGCGGCCGCAAAGGACCGTCTTGCCCCGGGCCTCGAGCGGGAAGTTGTTGGTCGCGCCGCACGCGGCGCAGCTGACCTTGACCTTGCCGTTCGCTCTGTCGTCGGCCACCGCCCCTCCTCTACTTCTTGATCGGGTACGGGGGGATGGGCGGCAGCTCGCGGCCCTTGCTCTTGAGCTCTTCGAGCGCGACCTCGATCCCCTTGTTGAGCTGGTCGTCGATGCCGGCGAACTCGCGGGCCGGGTCGTTGTCGACGACGATGTCGGGCTCGACGCCCACGCCCTCCATGATCCAGCCCTTGCCGTCGGGGCTGAACGGGGCGAACTCGGGCTTGTTGAGGGAACCGCCGTCGAGGAGCGGCAGCGTGCCGCGGATGCCGACGACGCCGCCCCAGGTGCGCTTGCCGATGAGCTTGCCCAGCTTGAGGGTCTTGAAGCGGTAGGGGAAGATGTCGCCGTCGGAGGCCGAGAACTCGTCGCAGAGGCAGACCTTGGGGCCGAGGAAGGCCGCGGCCGGGTCGGGCCAGGCGACCTGGTTGCGGGCCATCTCGACCATGACCATCTCCCGGACGAGCCGGTCGATGACCATGGGCGAGACATTGCCGCCGCCGTTGCCGCGGACGTCGATGATCAGGGCCTTCTTGCGCAGCTGCGGATAGAAGCGCTTGACGAACTCGTTCAGGCCCTCGACCCCCATGTTCGGGATGTGGATGTAGCCGACCTTGCCGCCCGAGGCCTTGTCGACCTTGGCGATGTTCGACTCGACCCAGTCGTTGTAGTAAAGGGCGTTCTCCGTCTCGATGGGCACGACGACGACGTCCCGGCCGCCTTTGCCGTCCGCGGCGGCCGCGACCTTGAGGGTGACTTGGCGCCCCGCCTTGTTGTAGAGCTCCCGGCCGAGGTCGGTCGACGGATCGAGCGGCCGCCCGTCGACGGCCACGATGTGCTCCCCTTCCTTGACGTCGACCCCGATCTCGGTCAGGGGCGAGCGCAGGCCGCGGTCCCAGTTCTGGCCCTTGAGGATCCGGTCGATCCGGTAGGCCCCGGTCTTGGCGTCGCGACTGAGCCCGGCCCCGAGCATGCCGACGCCGACCTTGGGCGGGGAAGGCATGTCGCCCCCGCCGACGTAGGTGTGCCCGGCGCTGAGCTCGCCGATGAGCTCGCCGATGACATAGGTCAGGTCGGCCCGGTGGTTGACGGCCGCGGCCAGCGGCTCGTAGCGGAGACGGAGGGCCTCCCAGTCGACGCCGTGCATGTTAGGGGCGTAGAAGAACTGCTTCATCTGCCGCCAGCACTCCTCGTAGATCTGGCCCCATTCCTGGCGGCGGTCCAGGGCGACTTCCATGCCCGAGAGGTCGAGCCGCGCCTCCAGCTTGACCGGGGCCTTGGGCAGGTCGATGATGCCGTAAGCGCGGTCCGTCGCCACGAGCATCTTCTTCCCGTCGGCCGAGACCTCGTAGCCGTCGATCTTGCCCAGCTCCGTTTCCTTGAGCGCGGCGAGGTCGTAGAGCATCAGGGACGGCGCGTTCTCCAGCGGCTTGAAGCGGCCATAATAGACGGCGTCGCCCGCGGCGTAGATCCGGCCGTAGTTGGCCGTCTCGATGGGCAGGGCGACGATGCGGCCGGCGAGGCCGTCGGCGTCGACCTTGATCGGGGGCACGGCCTCCGGCTCGGCTTTGGCGGCGGGCTTCTCGCCGGCTTTGGCGGCCGCCTTGGCGCCGGCGGCCGGGGCGGCGGCCTTGTCGGGCTTGACCGCCACCTCGTCGCTCTTGGGGGCGAAGGGGGACTTGACGTCCTTGGCCAGGGTCACGAAGAAGACCCGGGACATGGCGAGATAGGCGTGGTTCCACTCGGTCTGGCTGTAGACCGGGCTGAAGTCGCGGTCGGAGACGAAGAAGAGGTATTTCCCGTCCCGGCTGAAGGCCGGATCGCCGGAGTTGTACCAGGCGTCGGTCACGGGGACCGCCCTCTTGGCCTCGACCGAGTAGAGATAGACCCGGTTCGGGGTCTCGGCCTCGGGGAAGCCGTAGGCGATCCAGCGGCTGTCCGGCGACCAGTCGAACTGGGTGATCTCGCCGGCCGCCGCGGCGGCCACGACCGTGACGGCCTTGGTGGCCACGTCGACGAACGAGAGCCGGAGCATCTTGTCGTTCCAGAGGATCTTCGAGCCGTCGGGGGACCAGAGGATCCGGTATTTGTAGGTGTCGCCGCCGGTCGTGAGCTGGCGGGGCTCGCCCGTCCCGTCCTGGCTCGTGAGCCAGATCTCCTCCGTGCCGCTCTTGTCGGAGACGAAGGCGATCGTCCGGCCGTCGGGCGACCACTGGGGGTCGCGCTCGTGGACGCCCGGGGTCCGGGTCAGGTTGCGGGTGTTCCCGTGCTTGGCGGGGACGGTGAAGATGTCCCCGCGGGCGCCGAAGAGGGCTCGCTGGCCGTCGGGGGCGATGCCGGAGCTGGTGACCCGGTCGCCGACCTTGATCGTCTTGCCGCGTCCGGAGACCATGTCGTCGGCGATGACGACCGGCACCCGCGCCGTCTTCTCCGTGGCCAGGTCGAAGAGATAGAGGAACCCGCCGTTCTCGAAGACGATGTGCTTGGGCCCGAGCGAGGGGAACTTGATGTCGAACTCGCCGAAATCGGTCAGCTTGCGGGTGGCCCGGGAGGCCAGGTCGTAGACGTAGAGGTTCATCCGCTTGGCCTGGTCGCGGTCGGAGAGGAAATAGATCCGGTCGCCGCTCCACATGGGGATGATGTCCAGGGCCGGGTCATTGGTGATGTTCTCGACGGTTTTCGTGGCGAAATCGTAGATCCAGACGTCGTCGGCCATGCCGCCCCGGTAGCGCTTCCAGGTCCGGAACTCGCGGAAGATGCGGTTGTAGGCCAGCTTGGAACCGTCGGGAGAGAAGGAGCAGAAGCCGCCGCGGGGCAGCGGGAGCCGGTCCGGCGCGCCGCCGTCCTTCGAGACGAGGTAGAGCTGGCCGTTGAAGTCGTTCCACTCGGCCATGCGGGAGCGGAAGACGACGCTCCGGCCGTCGGGAGCCCAGCCCATGACCAGGTTGTTCGGGCCCATCCGGTCGGAGATGTCGTCGCGGGCGAGCGAGGGGGTGTAGGTCAGGCGCTTCGGCGCGCCGCCCCCGGCCGGGATGAGGTAGACCTCGCGGTTGCCGTCGTACTCGCCGGTGAAGGCGATCGAGGCGCCGTCGGGCGAGAAGCGCGGGAAAGCCTCGTAGCCTTCGGAGAAGGCGGTGAGCTTGCGGGCGACGCCGCCGGCGAGGGGCACGGTGTAGAGGTCGCCCGCGCAAGTGAAGACGACGGCATCGTTCGAGACCGTCGGGAAGCGCAGGACGCGCGCCTCCTGCGGGCCGGACGACAGCGTCGCCAGGGGCAGCGCCAGGAACAGCAGGGCCAGCGATCGGATCGGCTTCATCGGACCTCCTCGGCGGCCGGCGGGGCCGCTCATTCCGGTTTCGTTCTCCGCAGGAGCGCTTTCCGCCGGGCGGCCGGAAAGCGCTCGATGGCGTAGCGCAGGGTCGTCCGGGGGATGGCCGGACCGTGCTTCAGGAGGAACGCCTCGAGGCGGCGGGCGTCGGCCTTGCCGGCCTCGCGCAGGAGCCAGCCGTTGGCCTTGCGGATGAGGTCGTCGTCGATCGGGAAGGCCGAGGCCGAGAGGTCGTAGATCGCCGCCAGGAACTCGGGCTTGCGGGCCAGCTTGACGAAGGAGACGAGCGAGGCCCTCTTGACCCAGCGGTTGGGGTGGCGGATCCAGGTCTTGATCCTGGCCACGTAAGCCGGGTAGCGCTCGAGGAAGGCGGCCATGGCGTCTCCGCAGAAGACGTCGACCGAGGCCCAGTTGTCCAGCCGGTCGGCGGCCAGCCAGGCCTTGACCTTGGCGAAGAAGGCCGGGGGGTAGGAACCCTTGAACCGGGACAGGATGAGGACTCCGACGCCCTTGGCCTCGAGCTCGGCGTCGGCGAAGAGGATGTCGCAGAGAGCGACGGCGTCGGCGTAGGTCCAGTCGCCTTTGACGCGGCCGTATAGCCCGGCGGCCATGGCCCGGACATCCGGGGACCGGACGCCGTAGCTTTTTATCGTTCCCTTGAAATAGCGCTCGGCGCCGCGGGCGCGGGCCGGGTCGGCCTTGGCGGCCAGGGCCCGCCGCGCCTCCCGGGCGACGTCATTCGGGCTGATCTCGCACGGCATCTTTCCCTCGATTGTATCATGACGGGGTCAAACCTTTAATTTTTTAATTTTTTCTGAGGACCGCCCCGGTTCGTGGTCATTCAAGCAAAAAATTAAAAAATTAAAGGTTTGACCCCGTCTTAAAGGCGGGAGAGGATGGAGTTGGAGACGAGAAGCCTGTCCGGCGGGATGCGCAGCCTGTCGCCGCTCCGGATGACGAGGCCGTCGGCGACGAGCTCGTCGATGGCCCGGCCGTGAAGGGCGGCGAGATCGACGCCGAAGCGCTCGCCGATGGCCCGGATATCGACGCCCTCGACGAGCCTCAGCCCGACGACGAGGGCTTCCCTGGCCGCCTCGGCGGCGTCGAGCTCGACGACCTCGGCCCGGGGGCTCCGGCCCTCCCCGAGGGCCTCGGACCAGGCCGCGAGCGACGGCAGGTTCGTCCAGCGCCTTCGGCCGATGTGCGAGCCGGCCGCAGGGCCCAGACCCAGGAACGGCCCGTAGCGCCAGTACTTGAGGTTGTGGCGGCATTCCCGGCCCGGCCGGGCGAAGTTCGAGACCTCGTACCGCCGCAGCCCGGCGGCCTCGAGGGCGTCCGCCGCCCGCCGGAAGGCCTCGACCGCGGCGTCCTCGTCGACCGGCCGGCGGCGAAGCTCCTCCTCGAAGGGCAGCCCTTCGACGCTCTCCAGGAAATAGACCGAGACGTGGTCCGGCTCGAGATCGAGGAGGGTCCGGACGGAACGGGCCGCGCTCCCCGCGCTCTCGCCCGGGATGCCGGTCATGAGGTCGACGGCCAGGACGTCGAAACCGGCCCGGCGGGCGGCCCGGCAGAACCGGAGCGCCTCCCCGGCCGTGTGGCCCCGTCCGAGCGTCCGCAGGACCGCGTCGTCGAAGGACTGGGCCCCGACGCTCAGGCGGGTGACCCCGGCGTCGCGCCAGCCGCCGAGGAAGCCCTCCCCTTCTCCGCCGGGGTTGGCCTCGAGGGTGAACTCGGCGATGGCGGCCCCGAAGCGCGTCTCGGCCAAGCCCCGCGCGGCGGCCACCTCACCGGGCGCCAGCAGCGACGGGGTCCCCCCGCCGATATAGAGCGTGTCGAAGCGAAGGCCGTCGGCCCCGGGCGCCCGGTCCGTCTCCGCCGCCTCCGCCGCCTCCGCCTCCCTGACCAGCCCTTCCCGCCAGGCCCGCAGCCCGGCCGCGGTCGGCCGCTCGCTGTAGAAGTGGCAATAGGGGCACTTCGCCGCGCAGAAGGGGAAGTGCACATAGAGGCCGGCCGTCACGGGAAGCTCCGCACCCGGCCTCGCGCCGCCGCCCGGCCCCTCAGTCCTTTCCCTCGTAACCGGCCGCCGCGTAATACATGGCCCGGTCGAAGAAGACGAGGACCCGGTGCTGGAGGTCCATGGCCTGGTAGAGGTCGAGGGCGGTGTCCAGCAGCCCCGCGGCCTGGACCTTCGCCCAGAGGAGGCGGCGGATGTGGCAGAGGGAGAGCACGATCTCCGAGAACGGAAAGCCCTCCCGGCGGCGCTGCCGTCCCAGGGCCGTCCAATAGGTCCGCACCTCCTCCTTGGTCGCCTCGTGGGAGATCCACTTGCCGAGCTGGCTGTAGACGCGATGGGCCCTCTTGTAGATCTCCTTCTGGTCGAAGCCCTGATAGCTCGGCATCCTCGGATCGCGGCGGATGTCCTCGACGTAGCGGACGGTCAGCTCGTCGGCGTTGAGCTCGATCAGGTCGACCAGTCTGCGGGAGGCCGTCGACTCGAAAAAGAGGTCTTCGCCGGAGTCCAGCACGATACCCCTCTCCTCGGCCTAAGATTAGCACGACCCGGCCCGTCTGTCAACACTAAAAAAACCGGCGGGCGGACCCGGGCCAGGCCTTCCACGGCGCCCGGTGCGGGGAATCGAGTCGGCGGGAGAAAGCGCCACCCCGGCCCTGTCTTCAGGGGCGGATGGAGAGCGTGAGCTTGATGACCCCGCGCTCGCCCAGCGGCACGAACCGGCCCAGGGGGTCCCAGGACCGCCCCCAGTTCTTGTTGTAGACGAGGTAGACCTCGTTCCCCGGGGTGATCTGCCAGCGCAGCCGGGCGTTCCAGCCCAAGCTGTCCGTGATGTCGTCGTACTGGATGTAGTTCAGGAAGCCGATGTCGGGCGAGAGGAAGAAGTCGGCCTTGAGCTGATAGACGTTCTGGCTGAAGTCCCCCTGGGGCATCCGCCCCCGGACGAGGTTGGCGTTGAAGGCCAGGCTGGCGTAGCCCTTGAGCTTCAGCGTCAGCCCCAGGTTGATGTCGTCGTAGTGGCCGGAATAGAACCGGCCGAAATGATAGCCCGCGTCGGCCACGACCGGCCGGTGGCCGGCCGACTGAGCGCTGACCATGACGTTCGTGAAATCGTACGGTCCGGCCGGGAGCACGACCCCCTCGGCGATCTCGAAGTCGTAGGGCAGGACGTCGCGGGAGGATTCGATGTTGACGCCGAGCGTCTCGCCGCTCTGCGTCCGGAAGCTCAGCGGCGTGAACCGGAGCATCCGCGTCTCGAGGGCGCCGGCGAGGTCCCAGTAGTAGTCGGCGCTGGCGCTGAGGAAGAACTGGCGGACGGCCCTCGCCAGGACGCCCCCCCGGGGCCGGGGCTGGAAACCGGCCATGACGAAGCCCGTCTGGATGCCCTGCCGCATCATGAACCCCAGGCCGGGGTCGAGCGCCTCGCCGTAGTAGGCGTAGGTCGTCTGGACGTTCCAGAGGTTGTTCGGGTAATTGGCCCGGAACCCGAAGCCGTGGCGGCGTCCCTCCTCCCGCGTGTTCCAGTTGTAGACGCCCCAGGCGGCCAGCATGATGTTCTTGTCGCCCAGGAACCGCGACGACGAGTAGTTGACGTCGAACCCGGCCAGGGTGTTCCTCTCCCCCGTCGGGCTGCCGTTGGTGAAGATGAGCCCGACCTTGCTCTCGGAGAAGATGTTCTGGGTGACGCGGGCGGCGAACATGTTCTGGCCGCCGACCCGCCCGCCGCCTGAAAGCGTGAACGCCCCCGTCTGGACGTCGAGCACGGACAGGTTCGTGTCGCCGATCTTGCCGTAGAGCTTGCTCCCGAACCGGACCGGGACCTGCGAGCCCTGGAAAAGCCCGATCCGCCGGCTGAAGAACGGCGTGAAGCTGAAGCTCGAGCTGAAGCTGAAGACCTCCGAGCCCTCCAGGAAGAACATCCGCTTCTCCGGGAAGAAGAGCGGGAAGCGGGTCAGGTTGATGCGCCGCTCGTCCACCTCGGTCTCGGCGAAGTCCATGTTGAAGCTGGCCACGCCGACCAGGCTCGGGGTGAAGCTCTTGTAGAGGTCGAACCCGCCGTCGATCCCGGCCTCGATCCCGTCCGGCCGGACGGGATCGAGGCCGGGATCGACGGCGGGTTCGACCTCTACAAGAGCTTCACCCCGAGCCTGGTCGGCGTGGCCAGCTTCAACATGGACTTCGCCGAGACCGAGGTGGACGAGCGGCGCATCAACCTGACCCGCTTCCCGCTCTTCTTCCCGGAGAAGCGGATGTTCTTCCTGGAGGGCTCGGAGGTCTTCAGCTTCAGCTCGAGCTTCAGCTTCACGCCGTTCTTCAGCCGGCGGATCGGGCTTTTCCAGGGCTCGCAGGTCCCGGTCCGGTTCGGGAGCAAGCTCTACGGCAAGATCGGCGACACGAACCTGTCCGTGCTCGACGTCCAGACGGGGGCGTTCACGCTTTCAGGCGGCGGGCGGGTCGGCGGCCAGAACATGTTCGCCGCCCGCGTCACCCAGAACATCTTCTCCGAGAGCAAGGTCGGGCTCATCTTCACCAACGGCAGCCCGACGGGGGAGAGGAACACCCTGGCCGGGTTCGACGTCAACTACTCGTCGTCGCGGTTCCTGGGCGACAAGAACATCATGCTGGCCGCCTGGGGCGTCTACAACTGGAACACGCGGGAGGAGGGACGCCGCCACGGCTTCGGGTTCCGGGCCAATTACCCGAACAACCTCTGGAACGTCCAGACGACCTACGCCTACTACGGCGAGGCGCTCGACCCCGGCCTGGGGTTCATGATGCGGCAGGGCATCCAGACGGGCTTCGTCATGGCCGGTTTCCAGCCCCGGCCCCGGGGGGGCGTCCTGGCGAGGGCCGTCCGCCAGTTCTTCCTCAGCGCCAGCGCCGACTACTACTGGGACCTCGCCGGCGCCCTCGAGACGCGGATGCTCCGGTTCACGCCGCTGAGCTTCCGGACGCAGAGCGGCGAGACGCTCGGCGTCAACATCGAATCCTCCCGCGACGTCCTGCCCTACGACTTCGAGATCGCCGAGGGGGTCGTGCTCCCGGCCGGACCGTACGATTTCACGAACGTCATGGTCAGCGCTCAGTCGGCCGGCCACCGGCCGGTCGTGGCCGACGCGGGCTATCATTTCGGCCGGTTCTATTCCGGCCACTACGACGACATCAACCTGGGGCTGACGCTGAAGCTCAAGGGCTACGCCAGCCTGGCCTTCAACGCCAACCTCGTCCGGGGGCGGATGCCCCAGGGGGACTTCAGCCAGAACGTCTATCAGCTCAAGGCCGACTTCTTCCTCTCGCCCGACATCGGCTTCCTGAACTACATCCAGTACGACGACATCACGGACAGCTTGGGCTGGAACGCCCGGCTGCGCTGGCAGATCACCCCGGGGAACGAGGTCTACCTCGTCTACAACAAGAACTGGGGGCGGTCCTGGGACCCCCTGGGCCGGTTCGTGCCGCTGGGCGAGCGCGGGGTCATCAAGCTCACGCTCTCCATCCGCCCCTGAAGACAGGGCCGGGGTGGCGCTTTCTCCCGCCGACTCGATTCCCCGCACCGGGCGCCGTGGAAGGCCTGGCCCGGGTCCGCCCGCCGGTTTTTTTAGTGTTGACAGACGGGCCGGGTCGTGCTAATCTTAGGCCGAGGAGAGGGGTATCGTGCTGGACTCCGGCGAAGACCTCTTTTTCGAGTCGACGGCCTCCCGCAGACTGGTCGACCTGATCGAGCTCAACGCCGACGAGCTGACCGTCCGCTACGTCGAGGACATCCGCCGCGATCCGAGGATGCCGAGCTATCAGGGCTTCGACCAGAAGGAGATCTACAAGAGGGCCCATCGCGTCTACAGCCAGCTCGGCAAGTGGATCTCCCACGAGGCGACCAAGGAGGAGGTGCGGACCTATTGGACGGCCCTGGGACGGCAGCGCCGCCGGGAGGGCTTTCCGTTCTCGGAGATCGTGCTCTCCCTCTGCCACATCCGCCGCCTCCTCTGGGCGAAGGTCCAGGCCGCGGGGCTGCTGGACACCGCCCTCGACCTCTACCAGGCCATGGACCTCCAGCACCGGGTCCTCGTCTTCTTCGACCGGGCCATGTATTACGCGGCGGCCGGTTACGAGGGAAAGGACTGAGGGGCCGGGCGGCGGCGCGAGGCCGGGTGCGGAGCTTCCCGTGACGGCCGGCCTCTATGTGCACTTCCCCTTCTGCGCGGCGAAGTGCCCCTATTGCCACTTCTACAGCGAGCGGCCGACCGCGGCCGGGCTGCGGGCCTGGCGGGAAGGGCTGGTCAGGGAGGCGGAGGCGGCGGAGGCGGCGGAGACGGACCGGGCGCCCGGGGCCGACGGCCTTCGCTTCGACACGCTCTATATCGGCGGGGGGACCCCGTCGCTGCTGGCGCCCGGTGAGGTGGCCGCCGCGCGGGGCTTGGCCGAGACGCGCTTCGGGGCCGCCATCGCCGAGTTCACCCTCGAGGCCAACCCCGGCGGAGAAGGGGAGGGCTTCCTCGGCGGCTGGCGCGACGCCGGGGTCACCCGCCTGAGCGTCGGGGCCCAGTCCTTCGACGACGCGGTCCTGCGGACGCTCGGACGGGGCCACACGGCCGGGGAGGCGCTCCGGTTCTGCCGGGCCGCCCGCCGGGCCGGTTTCGACGTCCTGGCCGTCGACCTCATGACCGGCATCCCGGGCGAGAGCGCGGGGAGCGCGGCCCGTTCCGTCCGGACCCTCCTCGATCTCGAGCCGGACCACGTCTCGGTCTATTTCCTGGAGAGCGTCGAAGGGCTGCCCTTCGAGGAGGAGCTTCGCCGCCGGCCGGTCGACGAGGACGCCGCGGTCGAGGCCTTCCGGCGGGCGGCGGACGCCCTCGAGGCCGCCGGGCTGCGGCGGTACGAGGTCTCGAACTTCGCCCGGCCGGGCCGGGAATGCCGCCACAACCTCAAGTACTGGCGCTACGGGCCGTTCCTGGGTCTGGGCCCTGCGGCCGGCTCGCACATCGGCCGAAGGCGCTGGACGAACCTGCCGTCGCTCGCGGCCTGGTCCGAGGCCCTCGGGGAGGGCCGGAGCCCCCGGGCCGAGGTCGTCGAGCTCGACGCCGCCGAGGCGGCCAGGGAAGCCCTCGTCGTCGGGCTGAGGCTCGTCGAGGGCGTCGATATCCGGGCCATCGGCGAGCGCTTCGGCGTCGATCTCGCCGCCCTTCACGGCCGGGCCATCGACGAGCTCGTCGCCGACGGCCTCGTCATCCGGAGCGGCGACAGGCTGCGCATCCCGCCGGACAGGCTTCTCGTCTCCAACTCCATCCTCTCCCGCCTTTAAGACGGGGTCAAACCTTTAATTTTTTAATTTTTTGCTTGAATGACCACGAACCGGGGCGGTCCTCAGAAAAAATTAAAAAATTAAAGGTTTGACCCCGTCATGATACAATCGAGGGAAAGATGCCGTGCGAGATCAGCCCGAATGACGTCGCCCGGGAGGCGCGGCGGGCCCTGGCCGCCAAGGCCGACCCGGCCCGCGCCCGCGGCGCCGAGCGCTATTTCAAGGGAACGATAAAAAGCTACGGCGTCCGGTCCCCGGATGTCCGGGCCATGGCCGCCGGGCTATACGGCCGCGTCAAAGGCGACTGGACCTACGCCGACGCCGTCGCTCTCTGCGACATCCTCTTCGCCGACGCCGAGCTCGAGGCCAAGGGCGTCGGAGTCCTCATCCTGTCCCGGTTCAAGGGTTCCTACCCCCCGGCCTTCTTCGCCAAGGTCAAGGCCTGGCTGGCCGCCGACCGGCTGGACAACTGGGCCTCGGTCGACGTCTTCTGCGGAGACGCCATGGCCGCCTTCCTCGAGCGCTACCCGGCTTACGTGGCCAGGATCAAGACCTGGATCCGCCACCCCAACCGCTGGGTCAAGAGGGCCTCGCTCGTCTCCTTCGTCAAGCTGGCCCGCAAGCCCGAGTTCCTGGCGGCGATCTACGACCTCTCGGCCTCGGCCTTCCCGATCGACGACGACCTCATCCGCAAGGCCAACGGCTGGCTCCTGCGCGAGGCCGGCAAGGCCGACGCCCGCCGCCTCGAGGCGTTCCTCCTGAAGCACGGTCCGGCCATCCCCCGGACGACCCTGCGCTACGCCATCGAGCGCTTTCCGGCCGCCCGGCGGAAAGCGCTCCTGCGGAGAACGAAACCGGAATGAGCGGCCCCGCCGGCCGCCGAGGAGGTCCGATGAAGCCGATCCGATCGCTGGCCCTGCTGTTCCTGGCGCTGCCCCTGGCGACGCTGTCGTCCGGCCCGCAGGAGGCGCGCGTCCTGCGCTTCCCGACGGTCTCGAACGATGCCGTCGTCTTCACTTGCGCGGGCGACCTCTACACCGTGCCCCTCGCCGGCGGCGTCGCCCGCAAGCTCACCGCCTTCTCCGAAGGCTACGAGGCTTTCCCGCGCTTCTCGCCCGACGGCGCCTCGATCGCCTTCACCGGCGAGTACGACGGCAACCGCGAGGTCTACCTCATCCCGGCCGGGGGCGGCGCGCCGAAGCGCCTGACCTACACCCCCTCGCTCGCCCGCGACGACATCTCCGACCGGATGGGCCCGAACAACCTGGTCATGGGCTGGGCTCCCGACGGCCGGAGCGTCGTCTTCCGCTCCCGCATGGCCGAGTGGAACGACTTCAACGGCCAGCTCTACCTCGTCTCGAAGGACGGCGGCGCGCCGGACCGGCTCCCGCTGCCCCGCGGCGGCTTCTGCTCCTTCTCTCCCGACGGTTCCAAGCTGGCCTACAACCGCATCTTCCGCGAGTTCCGGACCTGGAAGCGCTACCGGGGCGGCATGGCCGACGACGTCTGGATCTACGATTTCGCCACGAAAACCGTCGAGAACATCACCAATGACCCGGCCCTGGACATCATCCCCATGTGGAGCGGCGACCGGATCTATTTCCTCTCCGACCGCGACCAGGCCAAGCGGATGAACCTCTACGTCTACGACCTGGCCTCCCGGGCCACCCGCAAGCTGACCGATTTCGGCGAGTTCGACATCAAGTTCCCCTCGCTCGGGCCCAAGCACATCGTCTTCGAGAACGGCGGGTTCCTCTATCTCTTCGACCTGGCCACGGAGAAGACGGCGCGGGTGCCGGTCGTCATCGCCGACGACATGGTCTCCGGACGCGGCAAGACGATCAAGGTCGGCGACCGGGTCACCAGCTCCGGCATCGCCCCCGACGGCCAGCGAGCCCTCTTCGGCGCCCGCGGGGACATCTTCACCGTCCCCGCCAAGCACGGGAACACCCGCAACCTGACCCGGACCCCGGGCGTCCACGAGCGCGACCCCCAGTGGTCGCCCGACGGCCGGACGATCGCCTTCGTCTCCGACAAGAGCGGCACGGAGGAGATCTGGCTCACGAGCCAGGACGGGACGGGCGAGCCCCGCCAGCTCACGACCGGCGGCGACACCTACAAATACCGGATCCTCTGGTCCCCCGACGGCTCGAAGATCCTCTGGAACGACAAGATGCTCCGGCTCTCGTTCGTCGACGTGGCCACCAAGGCCGTCACGGTCGTGGCCGCCGCGGCGGCCGGCGAGATCACCCAGTTCGACTGGTCGCCGGACAGCCGCTGGATCGCCTACGGCTTCCCCGAGGCCGAGACCCCGAACCGGGTCTATCTCTACTCGGTCGAGGCCAAGAGGGCGGTCCCCGTGACCGACGCCTGGTACAACTCCGGCGATCCGGCCTTCAGCCGGGACGGGAAATACCTCTTCTTCGTCTCCGACCGCGACTTCAGCCCGGTCTACAGCCAGACCGAGTGGAACCACGCCTATCTCGCCATGTCCCGGGTCTTCTTCGTGACCCTGGCCAAGGACGTCAAGTCCCCCTTCGCCCCCAAGAGCGACGAGGTGGCGGTCAAGCCCGACAAGGCCGCCGCCCCGGCCGCCGGCGCCAAGGCGGCCGCCAAAGCCGGCGAGAAGCCCGCCGCCAAAGCCGAGCCGGAGGCCGTGCCCCCGATCAAGGTCGACGCCGACGGCCTCGCCGGCCGCATCGTCGCCCTGCCCATCGAGACGGCCAACTACGGCCGGATCTACGCCGCGGGCGACGCCGTCTATTATGGCCGCTTCAAGCCGCTGGAGAACGCGCCGTCCCTGATGCTCTACGACCTCGCCGCGCTCAAGGAAACGGAGCTGGGCAAGATCGACGGCTACGAGGTCTCGGCCGACGGGAAGAAGATGCTCGTGGCGACGGACCGCGCTTACGGCATCATCGACCTGCCCAAGGCCCCGGTCAAGCTGGAGGCGCGGCTCGACCTCTCGGGCATGGAAGTCGCCCTGGACCGCCGCCAGGAATGGGGCCAGATCTACGAGGAGTGCTGGCGGCAGATGAAGCAGTTCTTCTACGCCCCTAACATGCACGGCGTCGACTGGGAGGCCCTCCGTCTCCGCTACGAGCCGCTGGCCGCGGCCGTCAACCACCGGGCCGACCTGACCTATGTCATCGGCGAGCTCATCGGCGAGCTCAGCGCCGGGCACACCTACGTCGGCGGGGGCGACATGCCTTCCCCGCCCAAGGTCGGCGTCGGCATGCTCGGGGCCGGGCTCAGTCGCGACGCCAAGACCGGGGCCTACCGGATCGACCGGATCCTCAAGGGCCAGAACTGGGACCGCGGCCTGCGCTCGCCCCTGACCGAGATCGGGGTCGACGTCAAGGAAGGGGAGCACATCGTGGCCGTCGACGGGCGGCCGCTCGATCCGTCGACCGACCTCGGCCGGGAGCTCTACAACAAGGCGGGGCGCCAAGTCACCCTCAAGGTCGCGGCCGCCGCGGACGGCAAAGGCGGCCGGGACGTCGTCGTCGTGCCCATCGAGACGGAGAACGCCCTTTACTACAACGACTGGGTCGAGTCGAACATCGCCAAGGTCGACAAGGCCTCGGGCGGCAAGGTCGGCTACATCCACATCCCGAACATGGGGGTCGAGGGCCTGAACGAGTTCGTCAAGCGCTTCTATCCGCAGCTGCGCAAGAAGGCCCTGATCATCGACGTCCGCGGCAACGGCGGCGGCAATGTCTCGCCCATGGTCATCGACCGGCTCGTCCGGGAGATGGTCATGGTCGAGATGGCCCGCAACCAGGTCGCCTGGCCCGACCCGGCCGCGGCCTTCCTCGGCCCCAAGGTCTGCCTCTGCGACGAGTTCTCGGCCTCCGACGGCGACATCTTCCCCTACCGCTTCAAGACCCTCAAGCTGGGCAAGCTCATCGGCAAGCGCACCTGGGGCGGCGTCGTCGGCATCCGCGGCACGCTGCCGCTCCTCGACGGCGGTTCCCTCAACAAGCCCGAGTTCGCCCCGTTCAGCCCCGACGGCAAGGGCTGGATCATGGAGGGCGTGGGCGTCGAGCCCGACATCGTCGTCGACAACGACCCGGCCCGCGAGTTCGCCGGCATCGACGACCAGCTCAACAAGGGGATCGAGGTCGCGCTCGAAGAGCTCAAGAGCAAGGGCCGCGAGCTGCCGCCCATCCCCCCGTACCCGATCAAGAAGTAGAGGAGGGGCGGTGGCCGACGACAGAGCGAACGGCAAGGTCAAGGTCAGCTGCGCCGCGTGCGGCGCGACCAACAACTTCCCGCTCGAGGCCCGGGGCAAGACGGTCCTTTGCGGCCGCTGCAAGGCGCGCCTGCCGGAGCCGGGGGAGGTCCTCGAGCCCGGCCCGGACGGCATCCTGAACCTCTTCCACGCCTCCAGCCTGCCCGTGCTGGCCGATTTCTACTCGACGACCTGCGGCCCGTGCCACATGATGCACCCGATCCTCGAGCGGCTGGCCGCCCGCCGGGCCGGCGAGATCGTGGTCATCCGGATCAACGTGGAGCATCACCCGGAGCTGGCCCGGCAGTTCGGCGTCCAGGGCGTCCCGACCTTCGTCATCGTCAACAAGGGCGCGGAGCGGGGCCGCTCGGTCGGGGCCATGGACGAGAGCAGCTTCGCCCTCTGGGCGGCCAGCCGGACCTGAGGCGAAGCCGACGGAGCGAGCTGAGAGGCGGCCCCCGGGCGGGAGGCCCGAGGGGAGGATGGGCAGTCCCCCGGGCCGCGAACCCCGGGAACGATGCCGCCGGGGCCGGGCCGGTTCGTCCGGAGGCTCAGAACGCGCGATGGAACCGAGACGGAGATGAATCGGGTCGTCCCTGCGAACAGGTCGGGTCGGAAGGAACGGAATGCCGAAGGGGGGACTCGAACCCCCACAGCCTTGCGGCCACTAACCCCTCAAGCTAGCGTGTCTGCCAATTCCACCACTTCGGCATGAAAGGGGACTATTTCTTCTCGACCGGGGCCTGAGCCGGCGGCTTCTCGGCCTCGGCCTTCGCCTCGGTCTTCTGTTCGGTCGCGGCCGCGGGCGGCGCGGCCGCCGTCTTGTCTCCGGGCGTCGTCGCCGCGGGGGCCGCCGTCTGGGCGGCCGGCGGCGCGGGCGCCTTCTCCTTGCCGACGACGGACGAGCCCTCGCGTCCGGACAGGATCCACAGCCCGAGCGAGGTCAGCATGAAGATGATCGCGGACGCCGTCGTGACCTTCGACAGCAGGGTGGCCGTGCCCCGGCCCCCGAAGGCGGTCTGGCTGCCGCCGCCGCCGAAGGCCCCGGCCAGGTCCGCGGCCTTGCCCGACTGGAGCAGGACGGCGAAGATCAGGATCAGGCAAACGACGATGTGCAGGATGATGATTAAAGCGCTCACGTTTCTTCCCTGTAGGCTCGGAGGGCCTCCCGGACGATGCCGACGAAACCGTCGGCCTCGAGGGACGCTCCCCCGACCAAGAATCCGTCGATGTTCTCTTCTTTGAACAACGAATAGGAGTTGGCCGGCTTTACCGAGCCGCCGTAGATTATAGCACACCCGGCCGCCCCTTTTCCATAGGCTTCCTCGAGGCGCCGCCGGATATGGGCGTGGACCTCCTCGGCCTGGGCCGGGGAGGCCGTTTTTCCCGTCCCGATGGCCCAGACGGGCTCGTAGGCGATGATGACCCGCCCCATGTCCTCCCCCGACAGGCCGGCCAGCCCTCCGGCGAGCTGGAGGTCGATCCGGGCCGTGGTCCGGCCGGCTTCCCGTTCCTCGAGGACCTCGCCGACGCAGACGACCGGTGAGAGGCCGCTCCGCAGGGCCGCCCGGGCCTTCCGGTTGACCGTCTCGTCGGTCTCCCCGAAGAGCCGTCGCCGCTCGGAGTGGCCGACCAGGACGTAGGCGCAGCCGGCGTCCTTGAGCATCGGCCCCGAGACCTCGCCGGTGAAGGCCCCCTTGTCCTCCCAGTAGAGGTCCTGCGCCCCCAGGCCGACCGCCGAGCCGGCGACCGCGTCGCCGACCGCGGCGAGCGAGGTGAAGGGCGGGACGAGGACGAGGCCGCTCCCGCCGAGTCCCGGCGCGGCCGCGGCGACCTCGCGGGCCAGCTCCCGGGCCTCGGCGAGCGTCAGGTGCATCTTCCAGTTGCCCGCGACGAACGGGCCGCGGCGCTTGCGGGCCAGCATCTACTTCTCCAGCGCGGTGATGCCGGGCAGGGTCTCGTAGGCGATGTATTCGAGCGAGGCCCCGCCGCCGGTCGAGATGTGGCTGATCTTGTCCCGGAGGCCCGCTTTCTTGACCGCGGCCGCCGAATCGCCGCCGCCGACGATGGAGACCGCCCCGGAGGCGGCCACGGCCCGGGCGACGCCGATCGTGCCCTTGGCGAACTCCTCGATCTCGAAGATGCCCATCGGGCCGTTCCAGAAGATCGTCTTGGCCGCGGCGATGACCTGGCCGTAGGCCTCGACCGTCTTGGGGCCGATGTCGACGCCCATCATGTCCTCGGGGAAGGGCAGGTGCTCGACGATCCTGGTCTCGGCCCCGGCCACGGCGGCCCTGGCCAGGACGTGGTCCTGGGGCAGGTGGAAGCTGACCGCGTTCCGCCTGGCCTTGTCCAGGACGACCATGGCGACCTCGAGCTGGTCGTTCTCGACGAGCGATGTCCCGACGCCGAGGCCCTGGGCCTTGAGGAAGGTGTAGGCCATGGCCCCGCCGATGAGGATCGAATCGGCCTTGCCGATCAGGCTCTCGATGATCTCGATCTTGTCCGAGACCTTGGCCCCGCCGAGGATGGCGACGTAGGGCTTGACCGGCGTGTGGACGGCCTTCTTCAGGTAGTCGACCTCCTTCTTCATGAGGAAGCCGGCGCCCCTGACCGGGACGCGGTCGGCGATGCCGACGACCGAGGCGTGGGCCCGGTGGCTCGAGCCGAAGGCGTCGTTGACGAAGACGTCGATCCCCTCGGCCAGCTGGGCGGCGAAGCCGGGGTCGTTCTTCTCCTCCTCCTGGTAGAAGCGGACGTTCTCGAGGACGAGGACCTCGCCCTCGCCCAGGCCGGCCTTCAGCCGGGCGACCTCGGGGCCGACGACGTCGGGGGCCATCGTGACCTTGTTCGGGATGAGCTCGGCCAGCCGTTCGGCGGCCGGGGCCAGGCTCATCTTGGGGTCGGCTTTGCCCTTGGGGCGGCCGAGGTGGGAGGCGATGACCAGGCGGGCGCCGCGCTCGAGCAGCCACTGGATCGTCGGCAGCGAGGCCCGGATGCGGTTGTCGTCGCGGATGGCGCCCTTGTCGTCGAGAGGGACGTTGAAGTCGACGCGGAGGAAGACGAGCTTGCCCTTGACGTCGAGGTCGGTGAGGAAGTCCATGCACGCCTCACTTGACGATGTATTTGGCCAGGTCGGCCAGCCGGCAGGAGTACCCCCACTCGTTGTCGTACCAGGCGATGACCTTGGCCAGGGTGCCGTCGAGGACCTTGGTCGAGAGCAGGTCGACGACCCCGGAGCGGGGATCGCCCATGAAGTCGCAGGAGACGAGCGGCTCGTCCGTGACGCCGAGGATGCCCTTGAGCGGCCCGTCCGCAGCGGCCTTGAAGGCGGCGTTGAGCTCGTCGGCCGTGGCCGTCTTCCTGAGCACGGCGACGAAGTCGACGATGGAGACGTCGGGGGTCGGGACGCGGATGGCGAAGCCGTCGATCTTGCCCTTGAGCTCGGGCATGACCAGGCCGACGGCCTTGGCCGCGCCGGTCGTCGTCGGGATCTGGGACACGGCCGCGGCCCGGGCCCGGCGCAGGTCCTTGTGCGGCGCGTCGAGGATCTTCTGGTCGTTCGTGTAGGCGTGGACGGTGGTCATGAGGCCGCGCTCGACGCCGAAGCCGTCGTGGAGGACCTTGACCACGGGGGCCAGGCAGTTGGTCGTGCACGAGGCGTTGGAGATGACGTGGTGCCTGGCCGGGTCGTAGGCCGTCTCGTTGACGCCCAGGACCAGGGTGACGTCCGGGTCCGTGGCCGGGGCGGAGACGATGACCTTCGAGGCGCCTCCCTTCTCGATGTGCTGGATGACGTCGGGGCGCTTGGTGAACTTGCCCGTGGACTCGATGACGACCGTGACGCCGAGGTCCTTCCAGGGGAGCTTGCCGATCTCCTTCTCGGCCAGGACGCGGATCTTCCTGCCGTTGACGACGATCGCGTCCTCGGTCGCCCGGACGTCCTCCTTGAAGGTGCCCAGGACGGAGTCGTACTTGAGCAGGTGGGCCAGGGTCTTGGCGTCGGTGATGTCGTTGACCGCCGCGTACTCGATGGCCGGATCGTTCCAGGACGCCCGGAGCATGTTCCGGCCGATGCGCCCGAACCCGTTGATGCCTATACGGATAGCCATGAGGACCTCCTCGAATTCGTGGAAACGCGAGTCCCTAGGAAATTATTAATCAGAGCATTAAATAGCTTGCTATTTGAGGTTTGATATGATAAGCTGCCTTCATGAAGAACAAGGATGCGAGATCGTTGCCTGCGGCCGCCCAGGAGCAGCTCCGCCGGCGGGCCG
>Ga0116178_10001037_pt1 | contig 23676 bp, 19 predicted proteins | sample AD_STIC12_MetaG_FD_89880 | JGI IMG/M metagenome (GOLD analysis project Ga0116178, IMG submission 89880) | Active sludge microbial communities of municipal wastewater-treating anaerobic digesters from USA - AD_STIC12_MetaG | ecosystem: Engineered > Bioreactor > Anaerobic > Digestate | place: USA... | reverse complement strand
GTATATACCGCAGATGCTGAATCGCATCCTCCATTGTTTGAAAAGACAGACCATCTGAATTGATTGTCACCCTGCAACAGTCCTGTCACGGATGATGACGGACTGACTTTGTTTGTGACTGACGGTTCATCCTGTGCCATGACCTGTCTTACAACAATATCATCAAAATAATGATACTCGGTTGAACGATTATTTCTGCATCTGATAATTATCCTGAGATTGTTACCGGAGAGATTGGTTACAGAGGCAGTTCTGTTTGAAAAGCTTCCAGAGTTATTGCCATTTGTTGTAAAGAGGGTTTCTGTTCCGCCGTCGATGCTGTAATATACCCTTATATAGTCAGTGCCTCCCAATGGGCCTTCCGTCCGGAGATAGACACTTACCTTTACTGGAGTCACGGAGGAAATAGGTATGAGATTTGACTGCCATACTGCTTCGGCATCAAGATCTCTTCCAACCATTCTGTGGTTTTCAACCCGGAAATAGGTGTCATTGTCGGGAGTGATACCTGAAGTTGACCATTGTGCTCCTGAAGTGGCATACTCTGGACTCTCAGCAAAAGTCTCCTGCCATACCAGATTATTTATGTATGTCCATTCGCCAAATGTTCCTGATGCAGGTGAGTTACCAGAAAGAGAGGCAGTTGTACTATTGCAGATATTCCGCATGGCACCCACGGTGGCAACGGGCTCACGGTCAATCAAAAGGGCTTTTGTATCTGTAACAGACGCGCAAGGCGAATTACCCGTTGCCGTCAGGGTGAGGGTAACCGTAGTATTAGCTTCACCCGGGCCGGGTGTATAGGTTGGTGTGAGTGTCCCCTGACCTGCAGTAATCGAACCTGTACCATCCTCTGTCCAGGTCAGGGTAACATAATTTGACGCTGTTGCATCATTTACGGTATACGGAGTGCCCTGGCAGGTGGCATCATCAGCACCTGCATTTACCCGGGGTGCTCTGATGATTGTTAATATCAGAAAATCTGAGACTGCCGGACATGGTCCGGTTGGATTATTGGTTGTCAATGTGAGAGTTACACTCCCTGATGAAATATCAGCAGCACTTGGAGTATATGTTGTAGTGAGGTTACCCGCATTGCCAAAGCTGCCTGTACCTGAGGTGCTCCATGTAGCAGAAGTAGCAGAGCCGTCAATTGTTCCGGCCAATGAAGCCGGAGTATTGGAGCATATAGTCTGATCCGGACCTGCATTCACTATAGCGGGCTGGCCGATGGTGACTGTGAATGGCAGAGATGTTCTGGGACACTCCAGTGCAGTTGTCCCGTAAACAGTAACTGTATAGTCTCCTGCCTGTGTATAATCATTGAGAGTAATTGTCCGTGTGGTAATACCCGTGCTTACACCGTTTCTGCGCCAAAGATAGCTGCCATTGGGCGAGGTAGTAGATGTCAGGGTAATTGATATTGAGTTATTGTCACAGAAATCATTCGCCCCGGCGGAAATAGAAATAACCGGAACATCCGGCAACGGGTCAAAAGTTAGTCTCATTGTGTCAGTATGCTCAGGGCACATACCGGTTGCGTATGCATGGAGCACCAGGTCAACCCAGCCTTTTGCCAGATCGGCAGAACCGGCAGTATAGATGGCGTTACCGGGGCTGGTGGCATTGGTGAAGCTACCATTGCCCGTAGTGGTCCACAAGGCGGAAGTTCCGTCAACCAGGATACCATTGGTATTAAACGGATCGCCGGCACAGATTGACTCATCCGGTCCAGCGTTGGCAAGGGGACCATCAACAATAAGGATGATTGCATCATCAGTATTTGCATCACCGGCATTGGGATTCGTCTGACTGCCATTCCAGGGATTGCAGACGTTCCAGTTACGGACTGTAACCTCAAACCGATCCCCGGCAACCGTTCCAACCCCGTCAAACGATATGGGATAGGTGTTATTCAGGGAGTATGCCCCCGTTACAGGATCAACCGGAATCTCCACAATCGGCCCTTCAAAAAAGCCACTCTGGGTATAGTAAGGCGCAACAATTGCTCCCGAGACAGGGTCAACATTCCATGGCCCGGTAATTGGATTACCATTATTATCAGTCAGATATACAACTCTCTGTGCAGTTCCGACCTTTATAAACAGGTTGGGTATTCCCTGACCGGCCAGAGGGTCGGTACCGTAGACAAACTGCTCATGTCTGCTTTCATGATTGGGCTTCTGTGCTGTCGGGTTATCCTGGATATTACATGAAAAATGAGTCGCATCGACAAACTGAAAATCAAGGAGGGGCAAACCTTCACAAACGTGCTCTTCTTCAGGTGTAATGTCTATGAAGCCGTTGGCAAGGGCAATATCATCCTGATGCCAGTTGCCTATAAGCTGAACCTGCCTTGAATCAAGACATGCCGACCCGTTATCAATTATTTGAATCATTACTTCATATTCGCACAACCCATTGGCCGGGTATGTATGGGATAATTCAACTCTTAAATAATAAAAAGTTTCACCTCCAATAATCCTCGACTGAACAGCAGGATAAACATTATTTGTAGTTCCGTCACCCCAGATATACTGTACCCTGTAAGTAGGATTGGGTGGCATTACGTTAAAATAAAAGTCATAGTAAACTATGGTCGTTGCCGGTGCACAATTACTTGCAAACAATTGGCCGGAACCAGAGGTCCCCACAATAGTACATTGTGCAACAATCGATTGATTGTAAACACCTAGTACAAAACCTGCCAGAAATATAATCCTGAACAGAGATTTCATGGTTCTGCTCATTTTTCTTTTACTAATTACTTTAGACTCCATGATATCAAGGTTTATCCGATATATTACAACGTAGGTTAAGCACTTATAATATGTGAACTGAAATAAAATAAAAAGGTTGCCCTGCCTGAGGCAACCTTTTTATTTTTCATAATATGGCTATTTAAAATTAACGAAAAAACCGGATAGCCATTCCGCATTTTAATGGATAATTCTTGATTCTTTCCAGTGATTACTATTTAAAACTAATGGCAGCATATCCTTTCTGATTCTTAGTCAGAAAGAATTTAGCAGCGTTTTTTAACTTCTGACCAACAAGCTCACCAACCCATTGTGAGAAATTCATGCTCCATCTTTGCGGATGAATCGTAATAAGAACTCTCCCGGGAAAACTGCCCTTCCTTACAGCCATGATGATCTCTGTGGTAGACCGGTAACTGTAACGTTTTCTCATCTCCATACCTTCTGCTCCTGCATCCATGGCGCTTCCTTTTACTGGCTTCCTGACCCAGTCGGAATAATATCCCTCCTCTCTTGAATAGACACGATCACGAACCGATACCGATTCACCGTCCCATCGCCTTCCTGTGTCAGTCAGATAAAGAAAATCATCAAGGTTTATGTCGAAATAAGGCTCACAAACAATACCTAACTCCCTGTAATCATAATGTTTCCAGATGAGCCGACTGTCAAGGCTGCTTAACGGACTTCCGTGCATACAAGCTGTTGTTACAGTTGCCAGCCTGCGCATCTTTTCCAGATTATTTGTGAAGTTGTTAAACGCATTACGGGCAAGGCATTCATTAAATGAAATTCTTCTTAAGCCCGTTAGCATTCCGGACTTCCGGCCTGCGAAATCAAGATCCTCATAGTGATATCCGATTTCATGGCCCATTAATGAAATCTCCTGAATTATCCGTCTGTCAAAACAGCCGGGAATGACCCTGAAATAATAGGTGCCTGTTATGCCCATCGTTGTTTCCATTGCAGCACAGGCAAGGGCATTCTGTGGATTTTTGTCAATATCATGCCTGAGTATGACAGACCGGCCGGACACCATGACCCTGTCACCTGTAATATCTTGGACTGTTCTGAATGTATATCCCGAATCCTTAAGTGTCCCGAGAAGACTTTTCAGGGCATTCAAAGTAAAATCCATAATCTCTGATCTGACCCGTAGGTCATTTCCTGGATATAACCGTACTATAAACAGTATCTGAGATAATTCTCAAAATATAACTACCACTGCTTAGTGAGCCAAGGTCAATTGTAATTACTTCTTCTCCGTTTACTGCAGTTTTTTTGACTGGTCTGCCAAGATAATCCATAAGTTCTATGCCTGACACGGGACATTCCTGATCATCCATTCTTATTGTGACATAGTCAATTGCAGGATTTGGAAAAACAGTGAAAGGAACCCTCCTGCCTCTGTTTGACGGGTGGGGTGGTGCTTCAGTATCATCATCCGGGTCGTAACACTCGCCCGGGCAGTCTCCATGGTCAAGGTGGCTGGCCAGCTGAGAGACATGTACATACAGGGTTTGACCTTTATGGCAGACCGGAACTCTTCGTCTTCCCGGGAGCAATTCATGGTGATAATAGATATCAGTCCTGGAATCAGGCTCCCAGTTTCCGTTTGACCATATTTCTCCATAGGTATTTGTCAATGTTCCACATCTGTTATAGATGTATCTGGTCTTTGCCTTATTCACCCAGCTTAAACCTTGGTAATCCTGCCTGGTCTGTGAAAGTTTTAAACCAGTGAAGGTATTATGATAAAGCATTCTTGTATAATACTGACCCGTTGCCGTAAGTCTCACACTGCGTTCAGTCAGAAAACTGCGGTGATCATAGAAGAGACTGTCTGTTGAAAAATCAGTCCAGGTACCATTATACCAGTAATCCCTGTGATAGACAATCAGGTTATCCTTATCGTCATAAAAATAAGTAAATGTGTTCAGGTTTTCCCACCTGTCTGTTCTCCATACAGTAACCACCCTGGTTCTCAGGCGCTGAGAACTATCATAGAATAACTCCTGCCTCTGTGATGGGAGCCAGTTTACTCCGTCAGCATTATAGGTCATAACAACCAACAAAAGTGCTCCGTCATAGTTATTTATTGTTTTCGATACCGGATTTCTGTCTGCCGATTTTATTATTGTACTGTCAGGTAAACCGTCAGAATAAAAGTTATAGGTAATAAACTTCAATTCGTATGTGGAACTGATCCGGTTATATGAGTAGGTGTAAACCGAGTCGGTAACGAATCTGAAATACGGATTTTGACTTTTAACGCCTCCGGCAAGAATCAACAGAACAAACAGCAGTAGACCTTTTCTTACTATCATAATTTCTTTGGGTGTTCTGATCACTTTCCCTGATTTTACCTGTTTTTTACAAAGCTGTCAGGCCACTCTTCAATAAACTTCACAAGGAAAGCCGTTACATCACATTTATTGTTGATTAAACGTTCCCTGCGGTTTTTTGTTTCGGATTTGATTCCTGGCTGGTTGAGTAACTCGTCAACTTTTCCGATTACACCCTCAAAACTGGTAAATGCTGAAATGATGCCATATTCCCTTTCCTGTTCGGAAATCAGGGCAGGAACCACAGAATTGACATAAATTGCAGGGGTGCCAAGAAGTGCGCTTTCTGATGCCATAGTGGCACCCTCACCTACAAACAATGATGCGAAAGCCAGCGCATGATGCAATCTTTCAGGACCAAGCGGAAATCTGAATTTCTCCAGCCCTGGAGGCAGTTTTGATTCAGAACTGATGAAAACTGAGCCTTTGTTCCTGAGATACCTCACTATCCTTATCTTTTGCTCAGCCTTAAGACCTGATATTTTTCTGTCATGAGTGGCACTCCATGCCACAAAACGTACGACAGTAAAAAGAGCATCATCAGGCAATCCAAGCTCCTTCAGCACACCTGCGTCGGGCGTGAAATATGAAGGATGAAGGTACGCCAGTTCGTGATACCCGTTATAACGAACCTGCTTCTTCCCATAATCAAAAGGGAATGTCTCTGAGGTAAGCACAGCTCTGGTGAAAGGCAGATAGAGCCTCACCTGTTCCGGATTCCCGGTATCTTCGAGAGCAATATTGGGCTTACAGAGTAAAAGTGCCGATAAAAGCGTGTAGAGTGATCCGTGACTCAGGTAAATATCAGGCTTGAACCTGAGACTGATCAGCAAAATCTGGATATTATACCTGAACAATCCCCAGAGTTTTCCGAAAGAAGAAGAGTAGTGAGGCCCGAGTGTCCTAAACGGAAGTTTCTCAGCTTCAAGCAGGTCAGATTCAAACTCTTTCCTGCGGATAGTGAATAACACGTTGTGACCCTTTCCGATAAATATACGGGCAAAATTCCGGAAAAGATGGACGTGGCCTGGATGACCGATATCAATTAATACCTTCATAGTCCGGCTTTTTTCATTAATACGAGGCCGCTCCTTCCCAGGCGGTAAAGTACAGGCTGGTTTATTCTTAAAAAACGTCCGTATTCGACCATTCTGCCACCGAACCGGGCCTTAAAATCCCTTACTCCATATTGTTCTCCCGCTTTGCCTGCACCCATCATGTCAAACATACCAATTCCGTTATCGCAGGCGTATTTCATTGCATACCATGTAGCCATTACACTCGGATACAACTGCGGAAATGCCTCATCCATTCCACAGATATAAAACTCATACAAGGCACGGTTATCAAGAACCGGACACATTATTCCGCCAATGATTTTACCGTCATGCCTGACCAGCAAATATATCCCAAGCCTCCTCCTGTAAAACTCGATAAAAAATTCCTCCCCCGGTAATGGTTTATGAAGCTTTTCACGATACAGCCTTAACAGCATCATGTAGAACTGCTGCACCTCATCAATACCAGAAGCCTCACTGCAGGTGACTGACAATTTCAGAGCTTTTCTTATCTGGCGCTGCCGGGAACTGCTAATCCTCCCGAACATCTTTTCCTGGTCAGTGGTATCTATCGTGAAGTTCAGATAGGGGATATATTCAAAGCCATTTTCTTCAAATATCTTTCTCAAATCTCTATAATCCGAGAGATTACGGATCTCGGTATAAATAGATCTTCTGTCTGTATCTTCTGTAATCGCCTTCAGAAGCATGTCTACAGAATGTGGGGCCTCTTCGTCATAGGGGATACCGCCATATATTATCGCCCTGCGTGAAAAATAACCCTTCAGTCCTCTTTCTTTCTGGTATGTAACCACGGTAAGCGATTTTATCGCTTCATCGTCAACCACAGCAAAAGCCCTAGCCGCCATCCCGCTGACAGAATGAAAGAAATTAAAATACTCAGGAGTCTGAAAAGGGGTTGACCGATTGTTCTCCCTAATAAATGCCTTCCATTGAGGCAGTGGTATTTCACTGTCTTTCAATAGTTTCACTTTCGAATCTCTTCACAGATTGATGTATACATCTCTGATATTTTCAATGCCACAGATTCTGAGTTAAGCCCCAGTTCGAAGATTCTCTTCCTGCCATGACTTCTGATACCTGTATTCAGAATCTGCCTGACAACTACGGCAATCTCGCTGCCTGATTGATCTGTAATATAGCATCCTTCGGTCTCACCTGCAACCTCTCTGATATCTCCCACATCTGTGGCCACGAAAGGACAATTGCAGGCCATCGCCTCCTTTATCACATTCACCCCCCCCTCTCTGACAGAGGTAAGCAAAAGCAGATCAGCTGCGTTGAGATAAAAGGGAATCATACTGTTATCAACGTCGTGAACATGAAGAAGTTCAACGGAATCATCATTCAGCAGCGCCACAGCTTCCTGCGCGAGCGGGAGATTTTTTTCAGAACGGTTCTCACCTGCAATGAATACAATTATTTTCCTGGCCAGGCTGATGCCCAATGCTTTCCTTGCCTCATCCCTGTCGCCCGGAGTAAATCTGTCCGTATCAACGCCATTGGGAATTATATATGCCTTATCCAGGCCAAGCCTTGCTTTCATCTCCCGGGTCTTGACTATTACAGCTCTCCATCTGACTGCTGCAAGAAACTTTATCACCATGCGAAAAAATGGGCCCTGCCAGGCATCAGAACCCATGAGTGAAACCACCAGGGGAAATCTCCCTGCCAGAGAAGCTGCGAAAGCACTCAGACTGTAATGTGCATGAATAAGGTCATAACCTCCTGCATTAACTTTACGGTGTATAAGCCTTACAGCACGAATGTAACCTTTCAGTCCGGAAGAAATTGTGAGGTAATCCACATGAATTCCATGACGTACCAGGGATTCTCCCTGGTTCTTCACCACGTAACCCACATCCCCCATCTTTCCGCTTGAGACAAACAATATTTTCAACTTCTTTCCTTCAGATACCATGTAATGCCATATGCATAAGTCTTTTCAATAATCCCCTCGTTGTCGGATGCCTGCCATCCCACTTCACTCCTCTGGAAGAAAACCCTTGAATACTTCCTGAGTATGCCGGCCGTGCCAAAATAAACACACTGGAATTCAAGAAGGTAAAACCGCCTGCCATCCCAGGCAACATCCATTGAGACGCATGGAATATCAAGTGCTCTGAATATCTTCCATCCGAAATCAAGCATACCCTCCGGAGCCTGAGCTTCAAGGCCATAGCTATAATTGTCATACCCCCCGCCACTGGCTCTGAATCCTCTTTTCGGCAATACTGGTCTGTTGAAGATATATGCCCTGTCACCGAAATAGTAAATCTTCCAGTCATTCTTCAGATCAGGTATGAAATCCTGGACCACAAAGTTCCCCCTGTAAAACGACTCACGCTTATACCCACGGTGACGAATCTTTCTAATATATTCCTTAAACATGAAAGGTAATGTCACCGGAGCTGCTATCCTGTGCCTGACGATACTTTTAAGCTGTTCATATGAATTGGCAAGAAAAACGTTGCTGCCCATGGCACCGTAAGATCCTTTTACAATCACCGGGAAGTTCGTTGGAGGAAAACCATCAAGCTCTTCAAGGGCTCCGAAGCAAAACGATCTCAGATTGCCTCCTTCTTCATCCGGAAGCATTCTCCGAAGCAATTCCATGAATACTTTGTTGTTGTTTGCCCTAAGATACCTGAAGCCGGGGATAACTTCCGCTCCCGCATATTCCAACGAAAGAATTACATCTTCAATAAAACCCTTATATACCAGGCCTTTATCTTCAGAGGAAGTATACAAAACTCTCCTTCCTTCCCATTTACCGTCACCGGGATCAATCTTGCTGAAAGGGACGAGAATCGCCTCATATCCGGCGTCAAGAAATGATTGACGGAGTAATTCAAGATCCATCCCGGACCGGTACGGAGAATCATCGTGTTTCGAACCGAATCGGCCCTTGTAATCAGTTAGCAGGTAAATCTTGTCCATCAGGTTTTGATAAGTTGTTTAGATAATCTGCTGCAAAGATAAGACTGTAAAGCCGGGCTTTCCCGATACTGAAGGCCGGACCGCGTAGCTGATCAATCTCCCTCCTGTTGAAGAGTTCATCACTGACAGGTAGGCTCTCATACCATAAACGGTTATGGTTCCATGCCTCATGTACTGCCATCGGATCAGCAGGCGGGTGAATTATCCGGGACAATCCTTTTCTGAGCCATCCTGCCAGTATTCTGGCTTTACCTGTGAAAGTCAGCAGATCAATCGGCCGGTAACCTTTGTCTGTGAAATAAGCCCCGAGATGTGGTGCAGCCCTGTTAATTATTGAAGAATATAGAATCTGTCCTTTATATCTCTTCCAGGGATTCTTCTCCATGAATCCCGAATGAATCCCGGCCAGGCCAGTAGAAAACAGCTCCCTGAGAAAATGGCAATCCAGAAATGGCGTCCTATTAATGACATGGCTCCACTGTCCATTTATTTCTGACCCGAAATATTTTCTGAAAGTCTCTTCTAAAATAAAAAGATATAACTGCATATTCCTTCCCAAATCCCGGTATCTTACATCAAAGCAGGGCAGCGCTGAAATCGTTTTCTCCAGGTTTCGAATTTCATTATCTACCACATCTGGTGAAAGAAACCTCAGAATAGTACTGTTCTTAAGAATTGCCACCGCATGCTCCGGCTCATCAGATTGAAACACCTTGTATAAAAGAGGTGAAACAATTACACCAGGCGAATGTACGGCTCTTAAAATCTCACTCCCGAAGTTTCCTGTAACCAGGTACCTTGACTTGTTGCATAGCAATGACGCAGCATATATATAGTGGGCCCGTGAGAAAGTTCCAGTACCGGAAGAGCTTTTAATAAACTCCTTACCTGCCTCCAGACTTTCATTTCGGACATAATCGGTGTCTAGTATTACCGGCACGAAGGGCAGACCTGCCCGGGACGATATCTCTGCAGCCATGCCCAGATCCCCTTCCGGTTCTGTACCGAAACAGTATGCCGTGAGGGACCTGCCATGGTACAGCCCTGCAGCAACAAGTGTTCTGCTGTCAAAACCGCCGGTAAGCGCTGTGAGGTAATTTTCACCGGGCAGGTACTTCTTAACAGCTTCCAGAAAAATGTCAGTCATCGGTGAAACACTTTTCCGCCAGGAAACCGGGTAATCAGCAAACCACTCTTCCGGGGCTGTGTGTCTCACCGTCCTTATTCCACTTCTCGCAGCAATCAGAGCAGAGCCTGATTCAAGCAGTGATATGCCTTCAACCAGACTGCAGTTATAAAGGGGATAATTAAAAAGAAGCGACTCAGTAATAAACCGTGCTGACACATTTTTCAATCCGGTATGCCCGGCAATTGTAAAGACATTGTCTGACACGATGATATCAGAATCCTTCACACAGTAATAGAGCGGGACAATACTGAAGGGAGAGGTGCCAATTATTATCTCCTTCCTTGTTATGTCATTGATACAGAAATAATAATGACCTGACAAGTTTCCGGTAACGAACTCTGTGCTCAGTCTGACAGGAAGATCTGCCAGGAACCGGTCATCGAAAATAGGATCACCCCATGCCATGAATTCAAAATTGTCTCCTGTAAGATGGATAGTGAGCTCAGGGGGGTCAGCAAACATAATCCCTGTTTGTTTTTCCGGCATGTTCCCGGTAATCTTTGCCAGAAATGAGATTTTCATCTTTTCTTAGTTGACAGGGTATCATTAACTGAAAGACCAAGACTTTCGTAAAGAGAGCACAAGCCCTTCACATGCTGTTCGAGTGAAAATCTTTTCCTGAATTGGCGACAGGCAACGGGAACAGCTGCTTTCAGTTCATTAATGGCTTTTATTTTATCTATGATTTCCTCATCCATCCCGGGCCCGGTAGAGATCAGGAATTGAGGGAAATCCCGGAATATTTCCTTTACCGAAGGAATGGCCAGGGCAATTACAGGAACTCCGGACAGTATACTCTCTACTACGGCATTTCCAAATGACTCTGCTTCAGAAAGGAACATCATCAGATCAGCCCGGCTGTATGCTTCTGAAAGATCGGACTGAAAGCCCATAAAACTGATATAACCTTCTGCCCTCAAAGTTCTGCAATACTTTTCCAATTCCTTTCGAAGGGGACCGTCACCAAAAAGATAAAACATTGCATCACTCCTGTAACTGTGAATTGCAACTGCCATTTCGATCCACCGGAAAAGGTTCTTACCATCAGCAAGCCTCCCTGTATAAATGATGTTCAGTCTATCCCTGACTACCTTTTCAGATGCCGGTTTTATTCGTGATGAACAGACAGGATTGTAAAGAACCTCAATGTGAGGTTCAAACGGAGCCAGGAATTTCAGGAATATATCACGGCTATATTCAGAATTGGCAATTATTCTGTATCTGTTTCCAAGAGAGGCTCTCCATACAATTTTTCTCAAGATTTTCTGCAAAGTTCCACAATAGTGAATGGTTCCCCTGATGGAATAGACCGGCTTCTTCACACCAGCCAACCGGAGTACCATCATAAAAAAGGGTCCTGTATTAAATCCGTGAAAAACAGTTTGTTTGTGTTTGCGTGCGTAACACCACAGTTTAAAGGCAGCGGTCAGGTTATTATGAGAACCCCTGAATACCTTAACTGGAACGCCTTCATATACATCGAATTCTCCTATGGCGGCAGGCCTGATCACAAATATTGTAAAAGTGTTTTCGGGAAACACCCTGATTATCTCCGGCATAAGTAGCTCTATCCCTCCAGGAGCGGAGGTATAATGAACCAGGCAGACTCTGTAATCAGTAATACTCATCACCGGCCCAGTGCTTCAGCCAATCTTGAAGCATTCAGTTCATGGCTATATTCCCTTGCAAGGAATTCGTCCATCCTGTAAACAAGCCCGGAACGTTCCCTTTCGTTATTCAAGTAATACTCAGCCATATCTGCCACCTTTCTGTAATCACGCACCAGGGGCAGTTGATCTTCAAATCCATTGAAAAGAAGACTGTCTACATCATTCCTGTACTCAATCAGGGGCAGTGCACCGGCTGCCAGCGCCTCGAACATTCGAAGGTGAACACCGTTTATTATGCCGGGATTACCATCAACCGGGATCACAGCCGCTCTGTTGTACATCCTGTTCATCTCTTCCTGGGCGATAAAGCCGCTATCGGTAAAGACTTTCTCCAGATCCGGGAAGAATGAAAACCACCTCCTCCACGCGCTGTTTCCATACAGGCGGAAATCGAACCTGGTAAAATAGTTCATGAGCATGGCTTTCTTATATCCCCACGAGTTGAGGTAACAGGCACCGACATAAAGTACACCTGACCTCCCATAGCCTGTCTGCGTATTCTCAGGAGTTAATCTGTAATAAGATGAAGTATCCACACCCGGAACAAAATAGAGGGTCTTTTCCAGACCCATTGTTACCATCTGCTGCTGCCAGTGGGAATCTGGAGAAAGGATCAGGTCAGCATGAGGCAGACAGGAGAGATAGTAATTGTTCTGAGGAGTATAGAAGGGAGAGTCACCCATGAAAAAAACAAGCTTTGACCTGCTGCTGACAGTCCGGCATGTTTCCGGAACCATGTAAAGGGAATTGTATACCATCACCAGGTCTGGCCTGAATTCTTCAACCTGTGTTAGAATCATTTCATTGACCTTTTCCAGAAAATACCTGTCCCACCTTTTTCTGACTCCATAAGGTAATCGGAAAGCCTGGCTGTTGAGTTTCATTATCCGGCTGCTTATTGCAGATCTGATATCCGAGTATCTTACCTCTCCGGCCATATGACCCAGTATACTTCGAAGGGAATTGCTCAGCGAATATTGCGCAGGGCAAAGCAGAAGGGCTCTTTCAAACTTTTTTTCCATTCAATGTGCTTATTGATTTATTAAACTGAAGCGCTCCGAAACTGAAAAAGAGAGCCTGAGGAATAATTTTCTCCGGCATACCTGAGAAGCTGAACTGCTGCCCACTGGTTGAGTGGATGAAAAACCATCCCACCAGGAAAACCACAAATACGATCACTTCATCCCTGTATTGATGCCCCGGAGGAAACCTTAAGTACAATCCCATCAACATATAGGCAAAATAGATCAGAAAACCGTTAAGAAGCACGAAGCCAATCACACCATACAGAGCCAGTACACTTTGATTTCCAACATGATCATCAAGATATTCATATCCTTTGTCTGACAATCCCCACCCGAACAAGGGACTCTCCCTCCAGCCATCCATTACCTTCTGGCTCCTAAAATCAAGTCGTTGCAATGTTCCGCGGGCTGTCAGATCTCCTTCTGAAATAGCCCCCATGGTTTCAAGCCGTTCACGGGCATAGTCAACCTGCTTGCTGATGGTCGGATTGGCAAGTGCCCAGATAATGACAGGGATAGATATTAAAACAATACTGATGTTCCTCTTTGAACGGATCATTCCGGTAAGAAGCACAGAAAGCATAATTACCAGGCTGAAGCTAATGATCCAGCCTCTTGTAGCAGAGAGCAAAGCCATAGAAATTGCGGCAATCAATACGGCAAAAGGAATCAGCCTGCTTAGTGGACTGCTTCTCTTTTCAGTAAGAACGAACAATGCCCCAAACAGGCCAAGCAATGTACTACTTGCATTGTAGAAAACCCTGAATTCGTCTTTCTCATATTTTTCATCCGCCGTTAAGCCACCGGCCTCCATTGGCGTCATCCCTGTAAACAAAGTGAACAACTGGGCCGCGAATGCAAGGAGAACGATCACAAACACTATCCTGAAAAACCGTTCGTACATACCCCGGTCAGTGAAAAGCCTGGGAACTGAATAGAACAACAACAACGGGATAATGCCCTTAACAACCCTGAAATAAACATTCAAGCCCCCTGACAATCCCATCATTTGTCCCCATATAACACTAAATATCACGAATATAGCCAGAACTTGCATATACCTGCGATAAAACAGAACAGGCTTTAGATTCCTGCCTGCAGCTTTGACAACAGTCAGCAGAATATAAAACTGTGCAACCTCAACTTCAGGTAATCCGGGAAGTAGAGGAATAGTTGCCTCATACAGGCCAAAGAAACCGATAAAGCCGTCTGAGGTTGACAGGAAAAGAGCAAGCCAAAGAGGTTCGTTCTTTGATAATGAGTATGATACAAGCATTATCACATACCAGATGAATCTGATAGCAGCAGGAGCATAATAGGTTACACCCAGTGTCACAGATATCAATCCGAGATACTTTAAAATATCCGGCCAGTCGCTAAACCATTTTATTACTCCTTTCGCCATCAGGCTGTGGTTAATACCAACCTACAATCTTTCATCCGACTGTTATGCTCCGGGCTTGAATTCCCTAATAAATGCCCTGAGTTCACGAATCCCGTTGATGCCTGCAAGCCATGCCATTAATGTGAAAACTGCGGGTACAATGGTGACTTTCATTATGAGTTCCAGCCAGTCTAACCCTGTAGTAACCAATTCAATGAGATAGCTCAAGGCAAAGCATAAACCGGCAATTAAGATCAATTTGAACAAAGGCATGAACAGTGACTGCAATTCAATGCCCCGAATCCTGCCCACCGCCAGGGCCGATAATATCATCGAAACCGTTGTTGCAAACACCTGGCCGGCGATAAGAGCCTCAATACCCAGTCTGAACAGCAGGAAAATAGTGATAAGAATCATTGCTTTTCTGAAGATATCAATCTTCAGTGAAACACCGCCTTTATTTATTGTATACAGAATATTGGTGTTGAATATCAAAAGCGGAAGGAAAAAACCCTCAATAAACAAGAGTTGCATGAAAGGTACTGAAGGGAGCCATTTCGCCGTCAGCACAAGGGATATAAAAGGACGGCTTGATATTATAAGGACCAGTGATCCCAGAAACATCAGGAATAGCATGAGATTAAACGACTTTAAATAATTGTCGTTGAATCTCTCCCGATTATCCTGAATAGCTGCAAAAGCCGGGAATACTACTCTGTTTGCTGAGTAGGAGGTCTGACGGATAAATATTTCGTGAAATCGGCTGGCATTGGTATAGAAGCCCAACTGGGTGACAGGGAATAGTTTACCGATCAGCGGATAATAACTCTTCGTGAATATCACATCTGTCAATCCCTGCAATAACACTTTATACCCGAAATCGAACAGAGCCCTGAATCTGCTAAAATCAAACATGAATGCAGGCCTCCATCCTGTTGAAAGCCAAAGGCCTGCCAGGTAAATTACATTTCCCGACAGGGTCTGAAATACCAGGGCCCAGACTTCATAACCCTTCAATGCAAGGATCAACCCGGTAACGCCCGATACCAGCGCACTCAGAAGGTGTATCCAGGTAAGCTTTCTGAAATCCATCCTCCGGGTAAGAATGGCCACCTGAACAGAACAGAGAGAGTTGAGAACTATTCCCAGGGCTGCAACACGTGTAATTGCCACCAGTACCGGCTTTTCAAAGAAACGGGCAATAGCACCTGCACCGGCAAAAAGGGCAAAATAGACCAGGAGAGCAATCAGCAGGTTGAACCAGAATGCAGTGTAATAATCAGTTTCATGATAGTCTCTTTTCTGTATCAGAGCCATCGATAACCCGCCTTGCATCAGGGTTTGCCCTATGGCAATAAAGATGACTATCATACCCATAAGGCCATAATCATCAGGTGAAAGGGTCCTGGCAATTACAATGGTGAACGCAAATTTTACCAGGTAAACCCCAAAATAATCAAGAAAAGACCAGAAAATTCCTTTCGCGGTTTTACGCCTTATGCCCCCTGTATCCTTTGCCATCAACCCCGTATTGGTTTTGCACCTGATATCAGTTTTGCCGGCACTCCGCCGACGAATACATCCGGTTCCACATCCTTGTTTACAAGTGAACAGGCACCCACGCGAGCATTCTCACCAATTGTAACTCCGGGCGAAACTATCACTCCTGAATAGCATATGGAATTGCGCTTCAGAATTACCGTTCCCCTGTTCTCGGGGCAGGGCGGAATAAGAGTGGTTGTCTGATGAGTCCATACCTGACAGAAACCACCTATGCCCGCATACTCCTCAAAAACAATAGGTTCAGACAGATCCATAATTGCCTTGTAGCCCACGAATGAACCCTCCTTAAGAATCATGTTCTTAAACGGTTTCACTGGATCTGGCCGCTGAATGATCATTCCTCTCTCAATCCTGGTAGTATCCGAGATGGTTGCCCCGTACTTCCTCAGATACTTTGCAATGTACCTGAAAGGCATCTTTTCAATGACCTTGGCAAGCCCGTAGGGTCCATGAAGCCAGAATCCGTACCTGCACCTGAGGTTCCAGCCGAGATCCTCAAGTGACCAGAAAACCCTCTTAAGCATATCTTACTAATATTTAAATATCTTTTTAACTGCCCTGACAACAGTCTCGCGCTCATCCTGTGTAAGTGAAGGATAGAGCGGAAGCCTCAGGAAACGACTGAAAAATTTCATCGATCCTGGCATCTCATCGTCCACTGCCAGTCCTTTGTAAAACCTGTTCATATGCAGTGGTGAATAGTGAACGTTAGCCATCACACCTTCATCCCTCAGGGCATCCATTATCCAGTATCTCTCTTCCGGAGGCACCAGTATCCCGAAAATATGCCAGTTTGTAACTGAACCTTCTGTCAAACGCAAAAACTCTATCTCGCTGATGTTGCCCAGGCTTTCAATGTAATACTCTGCAATTGCCTTCCTCAATCCGTTCATCATTTCAATCTTCTTCATCTGCGACACGCCCATGGCTCCCAGTACGTTGGACTGAACATATGAATGCCCTGTATCAACATATTCATAGAATCCCCTTGTGCGGTTTTCAGTAATGAACGTGTGCTTGTCTGTGCCCTTCTCACGAAGCACCCTGATACGTGCAGCGATAGTGTCATCATCAGTGACCAAAGCTCCACCCTCGCCGGTTGTCAGATTCTTTGTGCCGTGAAAACTGAAAGTCGAAACATCGGCCAGCGTGCCTGTCCTGCGCCCCTTATAAAAGGAACCAAGCGACTGCGCCGTATCATGAACGACATATAGACCGTGCCTCTGTGCTATCTCATTGATCGCATCCATGTCAGCCGGAATGCCTGCATAGTCGACAGGTGCAATTGCCACAGTTCTGCCGGTAATATACCTCTCCAGTTTCGAAACATCGATGCTGCCATTATCGGCATACACATCTGCCAGTACAATTTTCAGATTATTATATACGGCTCCCAGGGCGGTAGAAGTATATGTAAAATCAGGCACTATCACTTCAGATCCGGCAGGAAAATTCTTTACCCTGAATGCCAATTCAAGAGCTGCCGTGGCAGAGTTGACAAACAATACGTGCTTTGCGCCCAGGTAATCTGCCAGCATCTCCTCAAACTTGCGGCACTCGGGACCGTCACCAGAAACAAACGTTGACCTCACAGCCCGGTTCACAGCTGCAAAATCATCCTCATCCAGATAGGGTTTGTGTATAAGGACAGGATTCCCGGTAACAGGTTTTCCGCCATTTATGGCCAGTAGTTTATTTTGCCTGTCCATCATCAGATAGTTCTGTAGTGTGAATAATATTCATAAAAACCGTAAATCCTGATCAATTCTTCAATCCCGTATTCAACAGTCAGTGACGGCACATAACCAAGTTTCTCTATCTTATTGAAATTCACTATAAAATGCCGGAGATCCTTGTCCCTTACTTCTGAGTTAATGATTGAAAAATCTACCTGTCTCCTTATCTTTTCTGCTATCTCCTCCTTGGAAAAATTCATGCTGTTCCCCCCGGCATTGAACACCCCGCCCCGCATTCTGTCAAAATTATTCATTGTGAAGATGTAACAGTCTGCAGCATCTTCAACATGAATGAAAGTTCGCTTTGCAAAACTGTCGAAGAGCACAATCACTCTCTCTTTGACTGCCTTATAAACAAAGTCATTGATCATCAGGTCCATCCTCATCCGTGTACTGAACCCGAACACAGTGGCAAATCTGAGTGAGACAACATTTTCCTTTTCGTGCAGAATCTTCTCGGCAGCCAGTTTGGTCTGAGCATAATTACTTACGGGGTCAACAGCCGTATTCTCATCGCACGGCATTCCTGACTTACCGTAAAGTGATGTTGTTGACGCGTTTATCAGCATTTGGCCGGGAGAGAGATCCTTTGCAATCTGACGGGTAGCCTCGACGTTTATCAGCTGCGCCGAATGGGGATTTGAAGCACATGCCGGAAAACCGCTTATGCCAGCCAGGTGGAAAATCACATCGTAGCGGCTTATCTCCGGTATGCCGTTACGTATGTCATGCTTTATTATGTCCAGCTTCTTGTTGGCTGCCAGATGCATCACCGGCTCATATCCATACATGAAGTTATCGAGCAGGGTTACATCATATCCCTGTTCAAGCAGCTTTCTGACCAGAACTGTGCCTTTATAACCGGCACCGCCTGTAACCAAAATTCTCATAGTTTATCCTTTTATACTGTTAGTGGTTTATTCATTATCCTTTTGATTCCTCCGGCTCCCCGCAGTGCCGCTGCTATATATAGGTAACTGACAAACAGCCCTGCCAGAAGCATATCAGCAGGATACCTGAATCTGTTTGCATCACCAAGTACGTTGGCATACCAGTTCACAACCGGGAAATACCATATCAGCCCGTAGATCATGAGCCACTGCAATCCGGCTCTGATCCTTTTGCGGCGCATAAGCATATATATGGTGTGCAACAATGAAGCAAGGTATACAAACAATGCAACTGCAATAAACAGCATCTTGTATGCTTTGAGCAGGGGAGACGGCACCTTGTTCAGGTTCAGCCTCTCTTCACCGGCAATGGTGGGCGATATATGCTTGAAAGTATAAAGCAGTGAATAGATCCTGAACCGGCTGATCTCACTCTTATGCTGTGCGGCTATCTGGCCGTAAAAAGGCTTCAGTTTCTCATTGAGCAATCGCAAGCCCTCCTGATTTTTTGCCAGTTCATAATGCCTGAGTAACTCCTCCTCAGAGTCACGGTACATCAGGTAACCGCTTACCGAAGGCCTGAAACTGTCATTCACTTTTCTGACAAAGTCATTCTCCAGAAGGGAGCTCTGCCTGTTTACCCGGCTTCTTTCCTTTTCAATCAGTTCACCTCTTGTCTGCAGAAATATGTCAAGCACAGGCTGATATTCACTGCTTACCGTGTCTGACGGACTGATTGTAGCCGGTATTGCCCACCTTACTCCCAAGTGATGCCGGGGGAGCAGTTCATACCGGCCATACTCCAGGTAATTGCGAAATGCCCATCCATTCAGTACGAAACACAATCCAATCACAAACAGTGACAGGTCTACAGCTATTTTCCGGATACCGCAGCGGGGTTTTCCGAATATGAAAAAAATCGTCAGCAATACCAGAATGACAACCGGTAATCCCAACATATTGAATCTTGCCAATATCAGCAATCCTGTGACCAGGCCGGCAGTGATTATTACCATCCTCCCGGCACCATTCACATAATAAAACAATAACCAGACTAACAGCGTGAAGAGGAATAAGGCCAGGGTTTCTGAAAGGATCATATATCCAAAAAAGATCGTAGCCAGGTTAACAATTCCTGCAAAAGCTGCAATAAAAGCTGCGGTGTCACGACCGATGAGCATCAGTACTATCCTGTAAACAAGCAGCGATGAAAGAAAGACAAGCCCGTACTGAAACAGGACAAGCGGTACTGTATAGTGTGCTTCTCCAAAAAGCAAAATGAATAGACCCATTAGTAATGAGTAGAGAGGAGACCTGTGACTCAGATCATTTTCTGTTGCCCCGGGAAGATGAAAAATCTGCCGGGCCAGGTCAAGGTAGGCAGGATAATCTCCCTGTCCCTCAAAGGTTATCGGACGGAAAATAATAGCAAAGAATAGGCAAAGCGCCCCGCCGGCGAATACAAAAACGTTAAATAGTGTTCTGTCCCCTTCTCTCCCCATTCTTCTTCCTGATAATATAGCCCGGACGCCCTTTTACCTCCTCATAAATTCTCCATATATACTCTGCAATTATTCCCAGTGAAAAGAGCGTTATACCTGAGAAGAAAGAGATAATAACTACCGTTGACGTCCACCCCGGGAGCAACTCTCCCCAAAAGTCAGGATTGCCGAAGAGTGCAATGTACCCATAGAAAATGATCATGCAGAATGCAAGGAATGCAAAACTGAACCCAACCCATGTAATGATTTTTATCGGCCAGGTTGATCCGGAGAAGAAGATATCCTTGAAAAACCTCATCTTTTTCTTCAGTGTCCAACGTGACCTGACATTCATTCCCCTGATCCTGTCATAGGGCACAAAGCATGGGTTGAATCCGAGTCTAAGCACTTCTGGAATTATCGCAGTATTTATAGGATGAATCCTTTCATTCATCAAGTCAATAAGCTCACGATCAATCAGGAATGCATCAGCTCCACCCCTCGGGAACCGTACCTCTGACATGAGGTTTATGATGCGGTAAAAGGTGTGCGCAGCAAGGTTGTTGACAAATCCGTCATCCCTTCCGGTACGGTAAGGAACAATAACCTTTTCTCCTGCTTCCCATAGCATGTACATTTCTACCAGCTTCTGGTACGGCAGCTGTTCATCATCAGGAATAAATGTTGCACAATCTCCGGTACAAACACTCAGACCGGCAAAAACGGCATAATTTGACCCAAAATTCCGGCTCAGCTTATACGCTTTCACATTATCATGCTTCTCCTCAAGCTCAAGCGCCATATTGTATGATTCGTCCTCAGAACCATCATCAATGACAATGAATTCGAAAGGAATGCCATTCTCTTTCATCAGGCTGCTAACCTTCGCAAAAGAGATGCCAATCCTATCCTTGCTGTAATAAGATAAAAGGATGACACTAAGCATTTTATCTGAATTTATTAATCGCCTCTGTCACTATTGCAGCCTCCTCATCTTCCATGACCTGACTGATGGGAAGGCTAAGCACTTCCCGGTGAATCTGCTCTGTCAACGGAAATACCAATCCGTTCCATTCCCGGTACGCCAGCTGTTTGTGGGGAGGAATGGGGTAATGAATCAGGGTCTGAATACCGTTTTCAGTAAGATAGCGCTGTAACCTGTCACGTTCGGCATGACGAATGACAAAAAGATGATATACGTGACCGTGATTCTTCTCAATTCCATCCGCCTCTGAAGCCTCAGGCAGCATAATTGAAGGATTTGAAATATTCTCATGATAATACCGGGCTATCCGGCGACGGCGACAATTATCCTCATCAAGCCTGTGTAACTTGACACGAAGGGCAGCCGCCTGTATCTCATCCAGCCTCGAATTCAAGCCCTGGTAATCAAATACATATTTTCTGGAAGAGCCGTAGTTAGCCAGTGCACGTACAATTGTAGCAAGCTCATCATCGTTAGTTGTAACTGCACCTGCATCACCCAAAGCGCCCAGGTTTTTACCCGGATAAAAGCTGTTTCCTGCAGCATCGCCAAGCGAACCGGTCCGCTTTCCGGCCAATCCGGGAGGGGCTGATTCTGTCAACGTGCAACTCCAACCAGCTCCGGCCGCCTGGGCATTGTCCTCAATTATCCTGAGTTTATACTTCTTCGCCATTTGCTCCAGTTCCTCCGACCAGCATGCTCTTCCATAGAGATGAACCACCATTATAGCCTTCGTGCGAGGGGTGATATGCTGCTCAACAAGCGAAAGATCGAGGTTGTACGTAGTCATGTCAGGCTCCACCAACACCGGCTTGAGCCGGTTATCCGTTATTGCAAGGATCGATGCTATATAGGTGTTAGCCGGCACAATTACCTCATCACCCTCACTCACCACTCCCATCTCTATCCAACCCCTGAAAATAAGCCGGAGAGCATCAAGGCCGTTGGCAACACCTATACAATGCCTTACCCCAATGTATGCAGCATACTCCCTTTCAAAGGCTGTCACCTCTTCTCCCAGCAGGTACCAGCCTCTGTTAACCACCCGGCCAATTGTTTCCGACAATTGCGGCTCAAAGCTTCCGGTTATCTTCTGAATATCAAGAAATTTAATCACTTATTCGAATATGAGTAGACGTGATTCACAAATCCAAGCAGGAACCCGGCTTTTTCCCAGGTACGTATGGCAGGCCTGTTTGAGGCCTGGGTTATAGTAGTCAGTATATCCGCATCTTTCTTTTTAAGTTCCTGGATTATCCACCCGAGAAGATGAAACATCCATCCCCGATGTTCACTGTTGTCAACAGCCGCCAGTACCAGTTTGGCAATATTCAGATCCATGACCCTTCCTGGATTGCCGGCAGCAAGAAAACCAAAAGGCTTTACACCCGGGAGGTCTGGTACTGCTACCATATCCGCAAATCCCCTTACAGATTGTTCTGCAAATGTTCCAAGATAACTATCTGCCTCCTCATCTGTAAATGCCGGGTCAGCATGAACCCTGTCAAACCTGTTGCACATTCTCATGGCTACATCACGTAATATCGGTATATCATCCGCCACCGCCATGCGAACCGGCAAAGTCGGAGACTGCGCAGATTCAAAACCGGTAAAATAATAGTTCAACCTCGTCTCCACCTGTCTGAATCCGGTACCAGCCAGACTCCGGAGCAACAAAAGATCCTCACAGGGAACTGTCATGAACAGATAATCCCCGGAGTTGGTAAATCTGCCAAGAAACCTGTTGACGGCAACCGCAACAGTATCAGAATCCTCATGGTCAGATATTATCAGTTCTATCCTTACAACCCTCCTCCTGAAATAATCAGAATCCCATGCAAGGTTTCTCCATACAAACCAGGTAGTTTTGCCATTCTGGATTTCAGCCGACAGAGATGATTTGCCCGATGCGACAGAGCCAATAAGAGGCACAGCAAATGTTTCTCTGCCCAGTCGCTCATGGCTGATTGTCCGGAGAAAGCTGTACGGTGAATAGTAATACAGATCACGGGCTTTGGAAAGAAGAAGCCCGTTAAACTCAATAAGTCTCTTTTCCCAGCCGAATGAATCTTTGGTATTCATCATAACTCTTTATGTAGTCTCCGTCATCATAAGGATGTGATGTAAGGACAAGGCAAATTGCCCCGGCTGAGAAATTAAACTCATGAGCCCAGATGCCGGGAGGCACATGCAATCCATAGAAAGGTCTGTTAAGATAAAATGTTTTCTTTTCAGTGCCGTTATCAGCTTCTACCTCAAAGCTTCCGCTTGCGGCAATAATGAACTGATGACACTCTTTATGGGCATGTGCACCCCTGGATTCACCAGCCGGGATATCATAGATCCAGAAAACCCTGTCAACCTTGAAAGGTACTTCATTGATGCCGTCAACAATTGACATGTTTCCTGCTTTGAAATGCACTTTCGGAAGCTCAATAATACTGCAATCGCTTATTTGTGATCTCTTCATCTCAATGCCTCCTGAACGAAAATATCAAAATCCCTTATATAATCATCAACATCGAAGTGAGTTGATGAAAGAACTATGGCCAGGGAGTTAGTGGAGAAATTCTCCATCTTTCTCCAGATCATATTCGGCACATAGACTGCATCATACGACCTGTTAAGAG
>Ga0116178_10001036_pt1 | contig 23706 bp, 12 predicted proteins | sample AD_STIC12_MetaG_FD_89880 | JGI IMG/M metagenome (GOLD analysis project Ga0116178, IMG submission 89880) | Active sludge microbial communities of municipal wastewater-treating anaerobic digesters from USA - AD_STIC12_MetaG | ecosystem: Engineered > Bioreactor > Anaerobic > Digestate | place: USA... | reverse complement strand
TAAGATAATGCGCCCGGTCAATTGGCCGAACATAGATGTGAACAACGAGGAATTTTAAAATGTCCTCAGAGAACCGTATCAATAACAAGTTGGAATTTACACCAACAATTGAGACTCTACAGACAACCCTGTAATAATCTCCGTGGTTTAGCCAAAATCCGGTGTAACAGTCACATTTAAACGATCTCAAAGTAGTTGGTATATTCGGGACGATCAACTCGTCTGGCTCATCATCCACCGGACTTGGGCATTTGAAGATTTGGTGATTGGAATCTGTGACAGCCGCGCACAGGTCAGCAGTCGTGAGGCACGCTCCCACTGTTAGTAATTTCTCATCGAATCCTTATATTTTTCTAACTCCTGGGGCGTATAACTATATATAAACGTATCTACAGGAGTTATCAATGTTAAAGGCAGATTTGCACTGTCACTCGATCTATTCAGAACATCCCGCCGAATGGTTTTTGCAAAAGTTAGGTGCGCGGGAATCATACACGGATCCTTTTTACATCTACGATCGGGCCATCAAAAAAGGCATGGACATGGTCTGCATCACCGATCACAATAAGATCGATGGAGCACTGCTGCTCAAGGAAAAACATCCCTCCCAAGTGATCGTGGGCGTGGAAAGCACGGCCTACTTCCCGGAAGACGGCTGTAAAATCCACATCCTGATCTACGATCTCAACGAGAAGCAGTTTGAGACGATCAACCTCATCCGCAAGGATATCTATGAACTGAGGGCTTACCTGCTGGAAACCGGGCTCACCCACAGTGTGGCGCATGCTTCCTACTCGGTGAACGGCAAGCTGAAACGGCAGCATCTGGAAAAGCTGATCCTGATGTTTGACATCTTTGAGAGCGTCAACGGTGGCCGTAACGTGCTCAGCAACCTGGGCTGGAAACATATTCTGGACAATCTGGACGAGAACCTCATCGCGACACTCTATCAAAAACACCGCATCCAGCCTGCTTCCGATGCTCCCTGGATCAAGGGCTACACCGGAGGTTCCGATGACCATGCCGGCATCTTTGTGGGCAGCACCTACACCCAGGCTCAGGCTGCCAATCAGGCAGAGTTTCTAAGGGCCATCCGAGCCAAACAAAGCACTGGTATCGGCAGGCACAACGATTTTCATTCTCTGGCCTTCACCATCTACAAGGTTGCCTACGACTTTTCCAAGCAGCAGAGCGGCAAGAAGAAGGAAAACCCGCTCTTGAGTTCGGTGACCGAAGCCCTGTTTGAAAACCGTGGCCTTGACTTGGGAAACAAGCTCAGGATAAGGACTATCAAGGGATTGGCCGACATCCGCGGGGATGAGCTCAAAAAGAATTTGGCAGCACTGCTGGATACCCTCAACAACTCCCGCGATCTGGACGTGAAGGACAAGCTGGACAAGGTGTATCTGCACATTTCCGATCTGGCGGATTCATACTTTAAGATCCTGCTTGATTCCATTGAGGGAGACCTTTTGGAACTCAATCTCATCAAGCTGATCCGCAATTTCAGCATGTCGATTCCGGGAGTGTTTCTGATTTTGCCTTTCTTCAGCTCCATCAAGCATATGAACAGCTCGGTGGAACTGCTGGCCAATTTCAGGAAAGAGCATCAGATTCCAGAGCAGGCAAAGAGCCGTCGCACCCTGTGGTTTTCGGATACGATCAACGATCTTAACGGAGTTTCTGTGACCCTCAAAGAGATGGGGTACAAGGCGATCAGTAGAGGCCGTAATCTCAAGATCGTGGCCTCCATGCGGGAAAGCGAGATTGGCCCCGAAATCCCACCCAACCTCGTCAACCTGCCCCATATGTACAGCTTCCGCTTGCCCTATTATGAGAGCTATCTGATCAAAGTGCCCTCAGTGCTGAAAAGCGTGAAGCTGATCGCAGAAAGCGAACCCGACCAGATCATCATCTCCACACCGGGGCCGGTGGGACTGCTGGGACTGCTGATGGCCAAGCTGCTGAACGTGCACTGCATCGGAATCTATCACACGGATTTTCACGCTGAAGCCAGTCACATCATCGACGATGAATCCTTTTGCGACATCATTCTCTCCTATGAAAGGTGGTTCTATTCTCAGATGGACGAGATTCGGGTGCCCACACGTGAATATGGCATGATCTTGGAAGATAGAAACATCCATGCCAAAGAAGTGAAGTTGCTGCGCCGCGGCATCGATGCAAATGAGTTTGAGCCTCTGGACGACCGCAAACAGTATCTGAAAACGAGGCTGGGCAGCGAGGACGGATTTACCTTGCTCTATGCGGGACGCGTCTCGAAGGATAAATCCTTGGACCTCCTCTGCGAGGTATATCGGCGCCTGATAGAGATCAGGGATGATTTTAACCTGATCGTGGCAGGAAACGGGCCCTATCTGAGCGAGATGAAAGAGGAGCTCAAGGATTATCCCAGAGCCCATTTCACGGGTGCTTTGAGCCGGGATAAGCTGCCCGAGATATATAATGCGGCGGATGTCTTTCTCTTTCCGAGCGTTACAGACACCTTCGGAATGGTCATCCTTGAATCCCTGGCCTGCGGTCTGCCCGCTCTGGTATCCAACCACGGCGGCCCCAAAGAATTGGTGAGCAAGGGCGGCGGAGCAGTTGTGCCAGACCAGAAACCCGAAACCTGGATCAAGGCTATCTTGGAAATGGTGGAACTGGCGGCAAAATGCCCGGAATCCTACGAACAGCTACGCGCTGAAGCCAGGGAGAGAGTTAAGGAAAACTCGGATTGGGACGTCATCTTGGACGATCTGCTGGGTAAAGACAGCGTCCTGCTGGATGGGTGAGGATGTAGAAAGGTTCAGCCGGGTAAGGCAGGAGACTCTTTCTCTGGGGTTGAGTATTTCAGGTTGATTATGGCAGCCTGGGAGGCTTGGCTGAAGAGCATGTTGGGTTGTTTTGGGGAGTGGGCGTACAGAGTGTTATTAGAGCGGCGCTTCGGCGAGCGCCCGTACAGGGGTGCTGTTAGACCGGTGCTTCAGCGAGCGCCCGTACAGGGTGGTTTGTTGGTCGCCCCTTCCTTGCTTAGCCGCAGGGTGATGCCGTGGCGATACTCGGGTTTTTCCCGAGTGGCACCGAGTAATCACCGGGAGGCTAAGCAAGGAAGAGGTAGCTGGCTCATCCCGAACCGCCTCTGTAGGGTCGGTCGCCGGACCGACCAGAATGTACGGTCGCTCGCAGAACCGCCACCAGTACAGTCTCTCATGTACGGGCGGTCGCTGAACCGCCGGCTACCAATGTCGCTACGACTAACGACTATACCCGCCCTCGCCACTCTTCAATGCCCTAACTAAAAATACTGCTTGACGGAAATCCGCTCAACCATGCCTATCACCCAACCATATCTTGGTGGGTGTCGCGGGGCTTTTCTTTCCCGGCGCTGAAACTCTCACCTCAATAACAAGGAGTAGTCATGCCAAATATCATAAGACGCATGGGTGCGGAATTCTTAGGGACTTTCTGGCTCATCATGGGCGGATGCGGATCTGCCATTTTAGCCGGCGATCAGATCGGCAAGGTGGGGATTTCGTTAGCCAGTGGTTTCGCCGTGCTAACCATGATCTATGCCTTCGGCCACATCTCAGGCGCACACCTCAATCCTGCAGTTTCATTAGGGCTTTGGGCGGGTAAACGCTTTCCTGCCCGCGACCTGTTACCCTACATCGTTGCTCAGGTGCTGGGCGGATTGTTGGCAGGTGGGTTCATTTACCTCATCGCTACAGGCAAGGCTGATTTTAACATCGGCAATTTCTCTGCCAATGGCGTGGGTAGTTACTCGCCGGGAAAATACCGTGTTCTTCCCGGACTGCTCTGCGAAGTCGTGCTGACGGGCATGTTCCTGTTGGTGGTCATGGGCGCCACAGACAAGAAGGCACCCGCCGGATTCGCTCCCATCGCCATCGGATTGGCTCTCACCCTCAGCAACTTGGTCTGCATGCCAGTCACCAACACCTCCCTCAACCCGGCACGCAGCACCGCTGTCGCTTTCTTCGCTGGTGGTGCCTACGTCAGACAGCTCTGGATGTTTTGGGTGTTTCCCATCATTGGTGCACTGGGCGGTGGCTTCATCTATCGGCTGCTTTCGCCCGAAGAACAGGAGCAGCATACTAAACCACAGGCTTTTCAACAAACAATGTCAGGCTAACATTTCCGGGTGAGTCTATACCATGTGGGCGGTGCGTTAAAAGACAGGATACAAACCAGCCCTCGCTACTTTTCCCAGCCTGCACAAAAATACTTCTTGACAGATAATTGCTTATCCACGCATTATCGCCCCATCATATTTTGGTGGGCGTTGGGAGTCTTTTTTAGCTCCAGCGCCGAAACTCACACCTAAATAACAAGGAGTAGTCATGCCAAGTATCGCAAAACGCATGGGTGCCGAATTTTTCGGAACTTTCGGGCTCGTATTGGGCGGATGCGGAGCCGCCATCTTAGCCGGCGGTCAGATCGGCTGGGCGGGCATATCGCTCGCTTTTGGTCTTACGGTGCTCACAATGGCTTATGCCGTCGGGCACATCTCAGGCGGGCACTTCAATCCCGCAGTTTCATTGGGGCTTTGGGCGGGTAAACGCTTCCCAGCCCGTGATCTGCTGCCTTACATCATTGCCCAAGTGGTGGGTGGATTGTTGGCAGGTTTGGTCATTTACATCATTACCATCGGCAAATCCGATTTTAGCATCGGCAATTTCGCCGCCAATGGCGTGGGCAGTTACTCACCAGGGAAATTCCGTGTTATACCCGGATTGATCTGCGAAGTCGTGATGACGGGCATGTTCCTATTGGTGATCATGGGCGCTACAGACAAGAAGGCTCCGGCTGGATTTGCACCCATTGCCATCGGACTGGCGCTGACGCTCATCCATTTGGTCAGCATCCCGGTTACCAACACCTCCGTCAACCCGGCACGTAGCACCGCTGTCGCTTTCTTTGCCGGTGGCGCCTACGTCAGCCAGCTCTGGATGTTTTGGGTCTGTCCCATAATCGGTGGAATTGGAGGCGGCTTAATCTACCGGCTGCTCTCACCCGAAGAGAAGTAAGAGCATCCTGATTTATCGGTTTTTGGCAGAGTCTCCGCCGGAGGCTCTGATGGGGGTGTTTGTGCTTCAATACCTGAGAGTAAGTAACGAGGAGGTAACATGCTTTACTATCTGCTCAAGGTGCTCATTTCGGCGGGACTGATCGTGTTGGTAAGCGAAATCTCCAAGCGTAACAGCTTGGCCGGGGCGATCCTTGCTTCCGTGCCTCTGGTTTCTTTTCTGGCCATCCTGTGGATGTATTTGGAGACCAAAGATACAAAACAGATCGCAGCGCTGTCTACGGATATATTTTGGTTGGTGTTGCCATCCCTGCTGTTCTTCGTGCTCTTTCCCCTGTTGCTGAAGCGCAACCTCAATTTCTACCTGGCTTTTGGGCTATCCACAGCTCTCATGGTGGGCTGCTATTTTTTCACCACCTGGCTGCTCAAGCTGCTGAGGTGAGGTCATGCACAGCGAACTGAAGAACTACCTTTTGAGCCGGGGCAAAGCACCGCTGGACTATGTGTTGGGAAAGTTTGAGGATCACGAGATCGTGCTGCTGGCTTAGATACACTGTTGGATAAAGCTATACTTGAGGGCAAAAAAGTGAAGCCTGCAGACAACGCGGTCCGCAAGCTTCTTTTATGAGAGAGTTGGAGAGAGCTATTTCATCATGATCATTTTGCGAGTTGATGAGTATTTTCCGCTTTTCATCCTGTAATAATAGATGCCGCTGCCAACGCCGTTTCCGTTGTCATCAGTGCCGTTCCAAATCAGGTGATGGTTGCCGGCGGGCATTTGCTCGTTGAGTAGTTCGCGCACTTTCTGTCCTCTTTGGTTGAAGATGGTCAGGGATACTTGAGCTTTCTCTTCGAGGCTAAAGCTGATGGTGGTTGTGGGGTTGAAGGGGTTGGGATAGTTGCCGTTGAGGGCGGTATCGAATACGGGCAACACGGGGTCATCTTCGTTTGTGGATTGGTAGGTGTTTCCGGCGCGGTTGTAAGTTCCCATATAGCAAGGCCATTCATAGCTTTGTGTTGGGCGCTTGATGTCGATCACGGTAAAGCCGCGGTCGGTGGGAATCACGATATCAAAGTCGTTGTCAAAATCAATATCTGCCAGAGCGGCGCTCACCTTAAGGTTTCCACCGATGTTGATGGGGAAGTTGGGGGATTCGGTGCCGTCAGCTCTTACGCTGTGCAGAAAACCGTTTGTGTCACCAAAGATCACGCCGGCATAGTTATCACCGTCAAATCTGGCCACCACGGGACTGCTTTCCACGGAGCAGTTTGTGCTTACGGGTGTGTTTGGCATATCGGTTCCATCGGGATTGAGGAAGTAGACCGTGCCGGAATTGCTGACCACCACGATCTTTTTGCTGCCGCTGTTGTCGACATCTGCCAGGACGGCTCCGCCTCTGATCGCACCATCCACAGACTTGCTAAAGTGCAGGCTGCCATCGTGGTTGTAGGCAAGCACCTTGCCGGCTGAGGAGGTGGTAACAATGATTTCCGGGAAGAGGTCGCCATCCAGATTTGCGATGGTGATGGGGTTTTGTGTCCCGCCGTCCATGGTTACTGGGAAGCCGCTGATGTTTTGTCCGGTTTGGCTGTCGATTGCATGCAACTGTCCACCGAGGTTGGCCACGATGATTTCGCTGTGGCCATCGTTGTTGAGGTCAGCAATAGCTGGAGGTGCCAAGATTGCTCCGCCCACGCTTGCCGGGAAGTTTGGCCAGGGGTTGCCTTGGATATCCAGAACGACGATATTTCCGTTTTGGGTGGCGCAGATGATTTGAGAGTTGGTATCTTGGTTCAGGGATGCGATCACGGGGCCGTTGCGCAAGGAGCCGCCTGCGGGCACAGTAAATTTGATCTGTCCATTGGCATCAAAGAAAGCGATGTTATGGTTTTGCAAGCAAGCGGCAAAGCCCTTTTGGCCGTTGTTTCCATATTGGGTCATGGCGAGTGAGCCCATCACGTTTGCGCCCAAATTCAAGGGGAAGCCGGAGACCTGGGTTCTGCCATCTTTCTTGAGCACGAGGACGTTTCCTTGGTGATCGGCGAGGATCATTTCAGGTTCGGGATCGTTGTCCATATTCCAGATGATGGGGCTGGAATTTGAGGCACCACCTGTGATAGCAGGCCAACCGGCTTGATGGTTGGAAAGGCTCACGGTGAAGGGGATGGTCTTTATGTAGGGGTAATCTGAGTCTTGGTTTGCGCTCAGGTTGAGTTCAAAGGGAATAGGCTCTGAGGGTAAGTTTGCTGCGGCTTGGAAGATGAAAGGGGTGGAGTTGTTCAAAAGGGATGAGCCGGCAGTGAGCGTGCCAAAAGTGGCATCCGCTTCGATGATGTTGATGCCTTGATAGTTTGTCGACAGGGTAGCTGTGAGGTTTTCAGCCGTCCGCCAGGCAAGTCCGGTCATGGGATTCATGTAGTTGTTCAAAGACACTTTCAAGCGGACTTTATCACCGGGGTTGGGCACTCCGTCTCCATCGCCTTCATACTCTTCTACAATGGTCTCTTCAATGGTGATGAGAGGTATCTTATCATACATGAGGGCGGTATAAGAATTGACCCTTCCGGCGCCGAGCAAGTCCACATAGGAGGGGTTTTTGTCGTAGATATAATCCGAGGTGTTCATCAGGCGTTGCATGAGCTGCATGGGTGTGAGGTCTGGATTCATGGATTTCACCAAAGCTGCTACTCCCGCCACGTTGGGAGAGGCCATGGATGTTCCGCTCAGGGAATCATAGCCGTTGTTGCTGATGATGGGGGCGAGGATGCCTTCGCCCGGGGCGCAGATGTCTATGGGTTCGCCATAATCCGAGAAGCTGGATTTGACATCGCCTTGTCCGGTGGAAGCCACGCACAATGCTTGGAGACAGTCTGCGGGATAGTCATGATAGCTGTTGTTGTGTTCTATGTTATCATTTCCGGCAGCAGTCACCACCAGTGAACCCAATGCTGTAGCGTAGTTTACGATGCTATTGGGATAGGCTCCCGCACCGGGGCCGCCCCAACTGGCATTGATGACGTCTGCTCCGATTTCGGCAGAGTATTTGATCTGGTCATATCCGTATGAAATGCCTTGTGAAGGTGAGTTTGAGGGAGCGCCTTTGCAACTGATGATCGAAACGATGGGGCAGGTGCCCACCACTCCGATTTCGTTGTCTCCGACTGCGCCGGCGCAACCGGCAACGTGTGTGCCGTGATTGTTGCTGACAAAGTTTTGGATGGGGTTGTTGTCATTGTCATAAAAGTCCCAGCCGACGAGGTCGTCTCTCTTGCCTCCACCTTCACCGGCGTCCAGATTGTCTCCACCGGTGATGGTGCCCGCATCCCAGTTGATGCTCATTCCGGGTGCTTCAGCGGGGTTGATCCAGATATTTGAACGCAGGTCAGGATGGTTCCATTTCACGCCGGAGTCTGTGATCGAGACCTTGACATCGTAAGAACCCAGGGTGTAGTCCCAAGCTTCAAAGCTGTTGATGCGGGGATGGACATACTGCTGCTGAAGCATGGGGTCATTGGGCGTGTATTTGCTTCTGTTGATGCCTTCCAGCTCGGCAAAGATGACGTTTTTGTCCTTGCTCAAAGCCTCTACTGCGGCGTCAATATTGTCATCATTCTCAAGCATAACTCTGTAGAGATTCTGCAGATACACTCCATTTTCGTTCCAGGTGGGAACTTTCACGTAGGGGTGCATTTGCTTCAGCTCCACGATTTGATATTTGATGGCGAGCTCGTCAAAGCTCTTCATGCCCGTGAGCACCACACCATCACGCATGGTGTATTCTATGGTTCCAGTGTCATTTCCGATAGCCTCTTTGGTGAAGGCAGTTATTATCGTCTTTGATTGGAAGTAGTATGGATCAAACTTAAGTGCAAACACTGCGCTTAGAGCCATGATCAGACAGCCTATCAAGATCAGCTTTCTCATAATTACCTCATTTGATTGTTTAATACTGTGTTTCTCGGAGCAATATCATAGAGAGGGCAAATCAGTCAACACTTTTTACAGGGGAGCGTGATACTAATACAAGACAAGTTGCTCTCTTTCATGAAGATCACCTTTTATAAGTTCTTTTAAAACCTGGTGTTCTTCTGCCTTTAGCTCGGGATCAATTGCGATGATTTTAAAGGCGTCAAGTTTGGCTTTCTTCAGGATGGGTTGGTCGGTAATGAGATTGGCAAAACGGAAGGCAGGCAGTCCGGCTTGCTCTGTGCCGAAGAATTCGCCCGGGCCACGTAGTTCCAGATCCTTTTCAGCGATGACAAAGCCATCCGTGCTGCTCACCATGGTGTGCAACCTCTGCGCTGCGATCTTGGAGATGGGCTGATGCTCGATCAGGTAGCAATAGGCCTGATGAGCTCCACGTCCCACTCTGCCCCTGAGCTGATGCAACTGAGCGAGGCCAAAGCGCTCTGCATGCTCGATCACCATCACCGTAGCGTTGGGCACATCCACGCCCACTTCGATCACCGTGGTGCTCACCAACAGGTCGATCTCGCCTTGTTTGAAGCGCCTCATGATCTCGTCCTTCTCTGCCGCAGGCATGCGTCCGTGGATGAGCTCACATTTGAACTCCCTAAACACCTGCGTGCTAAGGTGTTCGTGCAACCTCTGCGCATCCAGAAGGTCTACTTTGTCACTTTCCTCCACCAAAGGACACACCACATAGGCTTGTCTCTTCTGCTGCAACTGGTTACGCACATCTTCCCACACCAGATCAATCTTACGGTTACTCCGCACTAAGGTGAGCACTGCCTTGCGCGTGGGCGGAAGTTCGTCTATGATGCTCACCTCCAAGTCTCCATACACGGTCATTGACAGGGAGCGGGGGATGGGCGTGGCGGAGAGGTAGAGGATGTCCGGATGCTTGTCCTTCTTGGCGAGGTTGGCTCTTTGTTGAACGCCAAAGCGATGCTGCTCATCCACCGCCACAAAGCCCAAGGAGTGGTATTTGACCTTAGCTTGGATGAGTGCGTGCGTGCCGATGATGAGCTGAGAATGCCCGCTGGCGATGTCTTCCAAATCTTGCGCCTTGCCTTTGTATCTACCGCCTTTGAGCAGGCAGACCTTAATCTCCATGCCATCCAACAGCTTGGTTATTGTGGCATAATGCTGCTCCGCCAGGATTTCCGTAGGTGCCATCAAAGCAGCCTGGAAGCCGTTTTCCACCGCCAAGAGCATGGCAAAAAGCGTCACTACCGTCTTGCCGGAACCTACATCGCCCTGCACCAAGCGCGTCATCTGCTTTTCGGAACACATATCTGCGAAGATTTCGGTGATTACCCTCGCCTGCGCAGCGGTGAGCGTAAAGGGAAGCTTGTGTTTCAAAGCGGTGGTATGCTGCTTTTTATTGATGAACTGGATGCCCTGCACCTGGGTCTTGTGGTAGTATTTATGCCGCGCCCAGAGCAGTTGGATGAAGAAAAATTCCTCATAGGCAAAGCGCTGCTTGGCTTGGTTGATCAAGTCTGGATCGAGGCCGAAGTGCATCAGTTGCAACGCCGTCTTTCTATCTCTAAAGCCATGTTTCTCAATCAGTTTGGGCGGCAGGTTTTCCTGGATGTGTTGCGCATAGCCCTCGAAAGCATTATAGACGAGGTTGCGCATCTGTTTCTGGGTGAGATTTGCCGTGAGGGGATAGAGGGGCAAGCGGTTGCGTGCCTTCCAGAAATCCGTGTCCTCCTCATCGCTGATCAGCTCAATCTCCGGATGCAGCATCTGCAATTGGCGGTTGAATTCGTTGACCACGCCGTTGACCCAGATGCTTTGCCCCGGCTTTAGCACCTTTTCATACCAGGCAGGGAAGTGGAACCAAGTGCAGACCAAGGTGTTAAACCCGTCATTGAGCCCTACATTGACCATCTTCTTGCCGCCTTTGGTGGGGCGGCTATCCACCCAGGAGATATTGGCGGAAAAGGCCAGATGATCACCCGGTTGAACCTCATGCAGAGCGGGGTTTATCTCCCGGCTGATGTAGTCTCTGGGGAGGTGTTCCATCAGGTCGATCACCCGTTTTATCCCCAATTTGGCGAGCATACGTGCTCTCGCTTCCCCAACTCCTTTGAGGAACTTCACCGGTGTGCTGGTGTCTTTGCTGTATCCCGTCTTGATTTTCTCCATGGGCGCACGGTATTTAAGATGCTGATATTTGTCAAGAAAGACCCTCAGTTTCTGAGTGGGTTCACTTTTTCCTTGCCATTTGGCCTGTTCTCGGTTAGTTTATCATCACAAATATAGCATCTATGCAGGAAAGCTGTTTCTGCGTTGTATATCTATTGAAAGATGAAATCAACTTATACACTAAGGAGTTAACACTATGAATTTCAGCAAACGTCTTATCCCGCTTATGCTGATGGTACTGCTTTTTTCCTGTGCCAGTGCGGCGGATAAAACCCTACAAAAGCCTACGGATCTGCACAAAAGCCCCAGCTCTCAGATGATCAAGCCTGCGCAAAACCCCGTTGTGGAGGTGGTTAGAGCTGTCCGTGAAGCTGTCGTGCAGATCAAGGTGGAAGCCAAGATCACCGTAAGAAGTCCGATGAACCAGTTTTTTGACGATCCTTTTTTCCGCTACTTTTTCCCGGAGCAACCCCGCACGCAGCAGCGGCCTGTAACTTCCATGGGAAGCGGCTTTATATATGATTTTAACCCTCAAACCTATGAGGCCTATATCATGACCAACAACCACGTGGTGGAGCAGGGCAAATCCGGCACCATCACGGTCACTTTGGCGGATAAGATCAGCTACACAGCGGAAGTGGTGGGCTTGGACCCCAATACAGATGTCGCTGTGATCAAGATCAAGGTCAAGTCTGAAGACGAGATCACGGTCGCTCCTCTGGGCAATTCCAGCGATCTGGAGATCGGAGAATGGGCGATCGCCATCGGCAATCCCTTTGGAGACGTCGGTTTAGACCGCACCGTGACCTTGGGTGTGATCTCGGCTGTGGGTCGCTCCAACCTCAATTTTGGTGCCGGCTCACCCATCTATCAAGACTATATTCAGACCGATGCCGCCATCAATCCAGGCAACAGCGGTGGCCCTCTGCTCAATATCGACGGTGAAGTGATAGGCATCAACGCCGCCATCACCAGCACCAGCGGCGGAAATATCGGTATCGGCTTTGCTATCCCTATCAACCTGGCTAAGCGTGTGGTAGACGATCTGGTCGCCACCGGCAAGGTCACGCGAGCCTACTTGGGCATTTCGCCTCAGGAGATCACTGCCGACCTGATGGAAGCCTTTGATCTCAGAGAGATTAGCGGTGTCTTGGTAGCCAAGGTGGAAGAGGATTCACCCGCTGCCAGAGGTGGAATTCAGACTGGAGACGTGATCGTGGAATTCAATGGCGAAAAGGTACCCAATGTGGCTAAATTCCGCATCGCTGTCGCAACCTCCAAAGCCGGAACCATCGTTCCCGTGCGGCTGATCAGAGACCAGCGAGAGATGGATCTCAGCATCGAGCTGGACTATTATCCGGAAGATAAAGTCGCAGCCGAAGAGAAGAAAGACGAGATCAAGCTCAGCCATGGTATCACCGTGGATGACGTTTCGAGCGATGCCGCCAAGAGACTCAATATCAAAGAAACCGAAGGCATAGTGATCACCAAGATCGAAGCCGGTTCCGCCGCTGCCAAAGCAGGACTGATGGTGGGTCAAGTGATCCTCAGAATCAACAACCTCCCGGTGAATACGCCAGAGGAATTCCGCCTCACTTTGGATGGCCAGATCGACGCCATGAGCAAGGCTGATCGCAGCACCATCACCCTGTATATCAAAGACCGCAACAACAACTATCAGTATGTGGTTTTGCGTTTTGACAGCCCCAAAGAAGAAGAGTAGTTTTAGTCGCTGAATTTAAAGCAGATAAAGGGAAGGCCGTAGTCTTTACAAGCGCTACGGCCTTTTTCGTTGATGAGGATGAAGGGGGGAAGATTTGTTTAATTCATTTGATTTAAAAACTTTTAACCAGACCCACTGATTGCCTCGGGCTAATCCAACCGCTTCATCTGAGGGAAGAGGATCACCTCTTTGATCGAATCGTTTTCGCTGAGCAGCATCACCAGCCTGTCTATGCCTATCCCCAAGCCTCCCATAGGCGGCATGCCATACTCCAGAGCCTCCAAAAAATCCTCGTCCACCGGTGTGGCTTCCAAATCTCCTTTGGCTTTGAGGGCGGCCTGCGCTTCAAAGCGCTCTCTTTGATCGATCGGATCGTTGAGCTCGCTGAAGGCATTGGCAAATTCACCGCCGGCGATAAAGAGCTCAAAACGGTCTGCCAACATCGGATTATCCGGCTTTGCCTTAGCCAGCGGTGAGATTTCTTTGGGGTAATCTACCACAAAGATAGGCTCCACCAAGTTCTCTTCCACATAGGTATCAAAGAGCAGGGCGATCAGCTTGCCAACCTGCGCATCCATCGGTATCTCCAAGCCCTTTTCTTTGCAGAAAGCCAGAGCCTTTTCATAATCCATATCCGAGAGATCAATGCCCGCATAACGCTTGACAAGGTCTGTCATGGAAGCTCTTTCAAAGGGCTTGTCCAGATGGATTTCATAGCCACGGAAGTGGAAGCAGGTTTGCCCCAAAACATCCTCCGCCAAGTGGTGGAAGAGCCCTTCGGTGAGGTTCATCATCCCTTCCAGATCGCTATAGGCCTGATACACTTCCAGCATGGTAAATTCTGGATTGTGAGTGCGATCCATGCCTTCGTTTCGGAAGTTTCTGCCCAGCTCATACACGCGCTCAAATCCACCCACGATCAGCCGTTTGAGATACAGCTCCAAGGCGATTCTGAGGTAGAGATCGATGTCCAAGGTGTTGTGATGCGTGATGAAGGGCCTCGCATTTGCGCCTCCATAAAGCGGCTGCAAAATAGGCGTTTCCACCTCGATAAATCCACGCTCATCCAGAAACTTACGCACCGCGGTCACGATCTTACTGCGCTTGATAAACACTTCGCGGTGGTTGGGATTGAGCAGCAGATCCAGATAGCGTTTGCGATACCTCAGCTCGATATCGGCAAATTCATCATAGCGGATCACGTTGCCCTTTTCGTCTATCTTTTCTTTGACAGCAGGTAAGGGGCGGATGTTTTTGCTCAGCATCGTCACTTCACGGGCTTTGATGCTGTATTCACCGCTATTGGTGTGAAACATGCTGCCCCTTATCTGGATAAAATCCCCCGGATCACAAAGCTTGAAGACTTCATAGTTGTCATCACCCACGAGATCGCGTTGCACGTAGATTTGCACCTTGCCACTATCGTCTTCAATATTGCCAAAACCCAGTTTACCCTGACGTCGCATAGCGACCAGACGTCCGGCCAAAGTGACCTCCGTCCCTTCACTTATTAGAGCGTCCTTATCTTCGATCACCGCGCCGATTTTATGGCTGCGGCTGGAACGAACCGGATAGGGATCCACTCCCATTTCACGCAGCCGCGCCAACTTTTGCAAGCGCAGTTGGATAAACTGATTTGGCTTTTGCATCTGGGTTTATTTATAGATTCTTGAAAGGATTATCGTCTACAACAGTTACCTTTTGATTTGCATAGCGACGCCACTCTTCATCCTGACGTTGGCGTCCACCACGGCGAGGCGGCCTGGAATCACGGTCACGGTCACGCTCACGATGTTGACTATCTTCTCTTGCCTGAGCTTCTGCCAATTCTTCGGGAGTGCGGTCTGTATAATCCAAAGTGATGCGATGGCTGTCCTTATCGATAGCGGTCACCATCAATTCGACAGTTTCGCCACTCTGGAATTCATGGCCTTTGCGCACTCTGGAGCGAGGCAGGAGACCGGTGAGACCTTCGCTAATGGTCACGAACACACCGAAGTTGGTCGTGTTTTCCACCACGCCTTCAAAAGGCTCATTGAGGTTGATCTTCTCGTCGATAATGTCCCATGGGTCTTCTTGCAGAGCCTTTAGGGAGAGAGAGATCTTTTGAGTGTCGGGGTCGATACGCAGGATCTGCACCTGCACATAATCGCCTTCTTTCACCACGTCCCTGGGATGGCTGACGTTACGGGTACGGCTCATTTCGGAGATGGGGATCAGGCCTTCCACGCCGGGTTTAAGCTCGGCAAAGGCACCAAAATTGTGCAATCTGAGAATGCGACAATTCACGACGTCACCCTCTTTCAAATCCTTCATGGCCGCTTCGAAGGGATTGTCCATCAATGCTTTCATGGATAGGGCGATTCTGTCGTTTTTGATATCCAATATCTTCATATCAACTTCTTGTCCCACCTTCAGGATGTCCTGAGGTTTGACCACATGTTGCCATGACATCTCGGATACATGCATCAGGCCTTCCACACCGCCAATGTCCATAAAAGCACCAAAATTGGTCATGCGCATTACTTTGCCCTTGACCTCGGAACCAACGCTGAGATTGGCCAGCGCTGCTTCACGTTTCTCTTTGGCTTCAGCTTCTTCAATCTGACGGTGGGAAACCACGACGCGACGGCAGTTTTCAGAGCATTCGATCACGATAAAATCCATTGTCTTGCCGATATAGCCAACATGCTCGCCCGATGGACGCAAGGCTATCTGACTGGCTGGACAGAAGGCTCTGGCTCCCAAAATGTCTACATTGAAGCCTCCCTTGGTGAGGGAGTAGATCTTCCCAGCGACGGGGATCTGCCTCTGATAGGCATCCAGGATGGGCTGCTTGTCCACATATTGTTTGGTAAGGCTCTTGCCCACAACGAAGCCTTCAGGGTTCTCATCCACGATGTAACCTCTGAGAATATCGCCCACGCTGAGGTTGAGCTTTCCATCTTCATCGGCATATTCGCCGATATTGGCAAATGCATCAAACTTGCCACCGAGGTTCACGATGATGTGTTTATCATCGATCGCCACGATAGGGGATTCGACAACATCGCCTTTTTTGATTCCCGCAGTGTCTTCAAAGGACTCTTCGATCATGCGAAGATATTCATCCTTCAATTCGTCCACTGTCGGTTTGGTTTCACGCACCTTGTCTGACATAAGTTAACTCCTAACGACTATTAAAAGAAAGTACCACGATTTTAAAGGCGCTGTTTTTGTAAAGGAATAAATTTAGAAAGTCTCAGATTCTTGCTCGCTGCGAGCTGATATTTGTCAGCATTCTCTTGCCAGCTTGGTACTTTCGTGGACGTTTGTGTTAATTGGCTAAATATAAAACCCGCACATCCCAAGAGGACATGCGGGCTGCCTTAATTTCTGAGAGGAGAGACTAAGGTTTTTTTGTGGTTTTAGGACTGTCAGTTATTCGAGGGTTCTTTGCTGGTAACTCGCCCAGCATCACCTTGTAACTACCGGCTCCACGACCGGTATCACTGGTAACCCTGAAGAAGCGCATGGCTGATGTTATGGGCAGAGTAACACTGTTGGTATTGACTGTGGTTACGGGATCGGAGCCAAAGTTATAGGGGTCTTCCGAGGTATAGACTTTATAACTATTGGCATTGGGAACCGCATCCCACTCCAATTCAACGTTGGCACCAGAGACAGTCACCTGCACCACAGGTGCCGCCGGGGGGGCTGCGGTATCCAGAAACTCCAGTTGGATGGTATTTCTATCCGATGCCCCTTCAATGGCTTCAGGCGGATTGTTGGGATCCATATTGCCTTCACCGAACAAATCAAACCAAAAAAGGGCCCTTTGAGGTCCTCCAATGGAGTAGGTTGCCCAAGTTAAATTAGGATCCGAACCGGGTGTGTTTTCATGGACGGCCAACAACAAGTTGTCAGTATTGTTGTAGTCAAAGGGTGTGTCCAGAGTGATTTCCATCCACTGTCCGTTAGGAACGAAGTAATCAAGAACGCTGCCAGAGAACACTAACTCGAGGTTGGCTACCGGCTCCCAGTCAGCTTCAGATGAAAGTGAACTGCGGCTGACGTGGCCCATGTAAATGTCCCACTCATGGCTGTTTTCCAAGCTATTACCCGGGGCAAACTGACTATACATTTGATAGAAGCTGATCTTTGTGATCGGGCCCTGGTAGTTGATCTCAGGCTGAGTGTAGATCTGTTGGGTGTAGCTGTAGTCAAAAGTTGTAAAAATCGGCGAGCCAAACGTGAAAAGATTCGGATTCAACGTACCTACGGTAACTGTGACAGCGTTGAGCCCAAAGATGAGCCCCAGTGCAGTCACTACGACTAAGGATGTTAACTGTTTCATATTTTACTCCATGATTTGTTTTCGACACCGCTCTTTCATCGCAAAGCTGGTCTTTTGCCAAACAAAGGTGAGTTCCAGGCCTCAGCTCCATCACCTATAGTGAGGGTAACCGCATCGCTCACGCCGAAGATGCTCAGCACCAGAGCCAGCAATGCAATGAAAAGTATGTGTCTTTCCGTGATATCTACCTCCTTGCAAGTAGATAGCTGCGGTTGCTGTTAACGGGTGAATAGGCTTTGACCATTGCAGTGCCAGAAACTGAGAGGCAAAGCCCGGTTTGCTCTACGACGTTGGAATTGTTCTTTCCACGCAGGTGGGGAAATATGGCTCTGCTGGGTACATACACCGACCCTAAGTAATAATGTGCGACGATTATTATTATACAAAGTGTATACACTCATCCGGCTTCTCTCCTTGTGTACGTGGGGGGATACAAGCGGTAATATTGCCATAAGCGGCGCAGGGGGCGAAAAGCGTAGACACGAATCCCTCCTGAGTTCCAAGCCCTTGTTTTTCACTTCTGGCTGGCTTGAGTTCCCGAAAATCATCGTGCCTCCCTGACTACAGACGGCATGTTTACCAATCTTAAATGGGGGTAACGGGGGTGAAAATTGATAACGCTTCACGGCAGCACCTATTTCAGCAGAACCAGCTTGCGGGTTTTGCTGTAGTTGCTGGTTTCCAGGCGGTAGTAGTAGATACCGGAGGCAAGCCTGCGGTTGCGGCTATCGGTTCCGTTCCAGACCACCTTGTGGCTGCCGGCACTGAGGGCCTCATCCACCAGGCTGCGCACCAGTTGTCCTTTGATGTTGTAGACCATCAGCTTCACTGGTCCGGATTTGGCCAAGTCAAAGCTGATGGTGGTTGTAGGGTTGAAGGGATTGGGGTAGTTTTGAGCCAGTTTGGTGACCAGGCCGGGCGTCTGCTCAGCTTCACCGGGGTAATAGGGGAAGGAGAATGCCACCAGGTTACTGGGTTCACCTTCCCCGTCCTGATACCTGGCGACTACGTAGTATTTGTATTCGCCGACCATCCCCAGATCAATCTGGTCTTCAAAGCTGAGGGTCTGGCTGTCAAGCTCCTGATACCTGACCAATGTCCCGGTATTGAAGCTTTTATACAGGTAATAGCCCATCACCGGGTAGACTGGACCGTAAGGTTCACTCCACACCAGGGACACGATTCCGGTATCGTTGTCCACGCTAAAGTTCAACTGAGCAGGAGGCGGCAGGCTGATCAGGGTGAAGTCCAGTTCATATGCTGGTGTCGCGGGCGAGACGCCGATATTATTTACAATGGCTGACTGGTGATAGGCCAGTGAGGCTGTAATGTTGTGCGTTCCATTGGGCAGATACAGCGTGTAGTGCCCGGTTTCATCCGCGTTGGTAGAGTAGAAGGTGTGGGTGCGGATGTTTGCTTTGCTGAGGTCGACGTCGGAAGTGGAATACACCGTTCCGGTGATGTAGCCGGTCTTCTGGTCTACACCGCTGAGCTCAAAGTTGTCGATAAACCAGCCGATGGATTGGTTGCTTTCATCAGCACCGAGGCGGAATCTGAATCTCACCATCTGGTTTGCATATTGGCTGAGGTCACAGACCACCTGTTGCCAGACGCTGAGGAAGCCGGAAAAGCCGGCTTGTCCTTCTAAACCCACCAAGCTATCGTGTGTATAGCCTCCATTGGGCGTGAGCACTGTCCAGGTATTTCCCTGATCGGTTGAGATGGCGATATTGCCACCGTCACGGTTGTTTTCAAAGCCATAGCGGTGCATGAACTTGAGCTCCGAGCCTGTCTGCAGGGCATAAACAGGTGTGTAGAGGTCCCAAATCACGGAGTCCAGATAGTTGCCACTCAGATTGGTAGCCCAGAGTTTGGTCCCGGAGAAAGGCGTCACCTGAGCGGGTGTGCCCCAAGTCCAACCCAATTCGGGCACGAAGCCCCCGTTGTCAGTCTCAAAGTCGCTGAAGATATTGGCCATGTTGAAGGGCACCCTGATGGTGGCACTCATCGGCCTGCCGTTATCCAGAGATACGTTGAACTGCAGCGGGATATATGAGCTTTCGCTGTCTGCAAGGTTGAATTGCAGTTCATAGACAAACTGGGTGATGTCGTTTGCAGCCACAGAGTCCTTGAGCAGGGTGGGGGTGCTGATTACGATATTGGGATCGGCGGAACTGAGCGTTGCCTGCACGCCCGTAGCCGCCACGGCGGAGTTGTTTTTCACGTTGATGGCCAATTTGATGCTTTCTCCAGCTTCGATCACACCGTCATAGACGGCATCTGCATCGTTGATCATAAAGCCCAGATACACCAGGTTGGTGGCATCCACTCTGAAGCTTAAGGGGCGTGACCATTCAGCATCTTCTCCAGCGGTGATAGCCAGGTTAAACCCCAACACCGTTCCCTCCGGGGTGCTGGGAGAAATATCGAAGACGAAGGGGGTGCGGTTGTAACCCGATTCTTCTCCATCGATGGGAAAGTAAGAGGCGGTATCACAGACCACGGTCACATAGGTACTCAGGGTGCTCAAAGTGGCTCTGAGCTCATCCGCCACGGTGTTACCGATGTTGCTGAGTTCCACACCCAGTTGAATGGTTTCCCCCGGTTCACACACGCCGTTGTTGTTGGTATCCGTGATGTGCGTTTCACCGATCACCATATGTGGTGCTTCATGGTGGATGGGGATCGTGGTGATGTAGAGGGCACGGCCGTTGCCCAGCGGGGAGGCTGCAGTGGGATAGGTATTGGCATAGCTGTATTCCAGGCCGATATTGCCGAGCGCATTCTTGATTCCGATGGTAGCATAGCGTCCATGGTGACCCGGGACAGAGGTTGTAGCGTCTACGTTGTTAAAGGTATGATATTGGATTTTGATGGGGCCATCACCCATAGAACCGGCATGCACGGCAGGGTCATATAGGATCACCTGGAAGGTTTCGGGGGTACTTCCGTTTACCCCGTTGCGCATATTGTACCACTCGATGATGAAGGCATGATTGCTGCGATCAAAGAAGGTGTAAATGCCGCCACCTGTGTGGGTAGCCAAGTCGTCCCAGAAGGGTGCGATCATGGGACTGGGGCCCATCGGGCCGGGCAGGGGATAGTTTCTAAACTCGCCATTTCCCGTAACTCCCAGTGCGATAAAGCCGTTGGAGCACACCGTGATCTGACTGTAAGCTTCTCCATAAAACTGGAAGGTGAAAGGCAGGTTTACCACCGCCAAAGAATTGGCGTTTACCTGGTCGCCTTCATCGCCCGGGATATAGGTGTCGGTAATGGGTAAAGCTGTGCCCAAGCCACCTTCTTGAGGCGCAATTTCCATCCACTCATAGACGGGGCATTCGGGATATGACGTGTCTCCGTCATCATAGATCACATAGCCATATGCGTCTGGGCCCAGGGGATCATTCACGGTGACGGTACCCACGGTAAAGGAAAAATAGACCCACTGCTCAAAGCCGACGTCGTTATATAGTTTTAGCCGCATGGGGATGATCATGCCGGGCAACACCTGCTCTCTGGCATTGAGCCCAAAAGCTTCATCCATGGGTATGACCTCAATACCTGGCAACAGGTCGCCATAATAAACGATATTGTTGGTGACCGAGACCAGGTCGTTGTCGCTATAGATCCTACCCGAGACGCTTGATAAGTCCTGAGTACCGACGTTGCTCAAGGTAACTCTTAGTCCACCGGTTTCGCCGGGGTCCAGCACATCGTTTGCACCTGCATCTACCACCAGATAATCGTGATATATGATCTCAGCGTTACTGAAAGTAAGCCGTTCTGTCACCTGATATTCGTTACCGAGGTTATCTGTCAATTGCAGGGTAAACCTGACCTGGGTGTTGTTGGGTATATTGTTGGTAATCTGCAACACGATGGGAGGATTGTTAAAGGCTATCCCGCCGGGGGGGATATTGCCAAAGGTGGCGGTGGAATCCACGACAGTCACAAAGGGGCTGTCACAGATCAGGTAGCCGCTCACGCCGTTGACAGCTTCCTGCTTGGTATTGTTGATGCCAAAGGCAAGTTCGACAGTCTCGCCCGCATTGGCGTTTCCATCAGCATTGCCCTGGGATTGGCCTTCGTTGTCATCATCGACCAGCATCACGTCAGGAATCAAGGTGCCGGAGGCATCCACGCTGATGGTGATCTGAACCGGCTTGAAGTCATGTTTGCTGATGGTGAGCACGCAGTTTGTGCTGTCCATCACGGTGGGCAGCTCTAAGGTGATCGCTCCGTTTGCATCGGTATAGCCTTTGCAGAGAATGTTCTGTCCTTGGGAGAGCGTCACGCTGGCCTCAGCCACCTGCTCCTGCGCTCCATTGAGTGCAACTACGTCCAAAAGACGGCTTCCCAAAGTGATAGTGGTGGGCACGATCGCAGTGAAGGTGTCTGGTATTCCGACAAAGACTTCCACGGTGGGGTCGCCCATCAGATTGTACCAGGTGGCAGTTTGCAGCATAACGGTGCTGTAATAGCTTGCACCAAACACCTCGTGCAAGAAGACCTTCCCATTGAGCACCGCTTCGCCCATGGTGCGCATGCCCCAGGTGAAAATGCCGCCAAAGGTGCCACCGCTAAGTGAGTGATTGGTAAGTGTACTGGTATGAGCGGTAGACATTCCCGCAGCGGTCACAGCTCCTTTGGGTTGGGTTGCCGTACCCAACCTGATAAAAGCTTCCGTAGTCGCAGTTTCTTGAAAACTGCCGGTGTGACAGACAGGCAAAACGGCGTGCAGGAGTTTGTAGCCATTGCTAAGTGATCCGCTGGGACTCCATTCGCTTACGCCAATCCAACCACGATAGCTGAAGAATCCCACCCCCTGGTTGATAGCCTGATCCATGCTGGCGGGGGAGATGGTATCGCCGTAGAGCTCGGTAAAGGTATAGTTGGGGTTGAGCTTGAGTGCCATCTCTTTAATGTATTTACTCAGGTAAATTGTACTCTGGCCGCTGTGATAGGTGTCCGCTACCAACAGCATCCTGTTCAGCCACTCTGCAGTACCCAAGTTGATATCTCTCTCATAGAGATAGACCTTGGCAAGTATAGTCAGTAATTGGGAAAAGTTTTCCGCCGAAATACGCCCGATCATCACATCACCCATGGCATCATTGCCAGCCAAAAGAGTATAAAGATAGTCCGATGCTCCTTGATTATCTGAGTAATAGCATGGGATTTGGTATGAACTCGTGGTGTCGCCGATCAGGATGATGTAGTCAGGCCGGGTGAGCGGGTTGTTGTATCTATTCTGGATGTAGTTTTTGATGCTGGTTGTAGAGCTGCCGGCCTCACTGCTCGAAGTCCCCGCCAAATCCACCTCCGCACCCTTCTGCCTCTTCCAGAGCACAAAGTCGTTCAGCGCGGTCTGGAAGTTGTTGTCATGGTTGCTGCCACCATAGATAATCAGGTAGCGGGGTGGCTGGTTCTCCGTTACGTAGTAGCGGTAATCGTCAAAATTGAGGATATTGGCTTCATAGATCTTCCGAAAAGCAGGCGAATAGCCTGTGAATTCTCCTGCTATCTCGTTTACACTGGGCTGATCCGTGAAATCCAGCTCAAACTCCATGCTCTCATTCACGGTAAGCTCTTGCGTGCTGGCGTTGTAGCAAAAGGGATTTACCTGGATGCTCAACAACCTGAAATCTCTGAGGATGTAGGGATCACTGCACTCCAAGGGACTTTGAGGATAGAGGGTGCTGGTCAGATAGAAGTCGGTATTATAGACAAAACCCTTGGGACTCTCCTCTGCCAGCCCCTCCTGGACGGGATATACTCTGATGTTATTGATTACCTGCGTCTCGGCACCTACCAAGCTCAGTTGCGGTGCGCCCTGATAGGGAATCGCAAGTGTGATCGTTAGATAGGGAAGTTGCGGCAGACCGTCTTGCAGAGTCTGCCCAGCATCCGGGATGTGGACTCGCTGAAACTGCATGTCTCCCACAGTTACATTTTCCAGCGTGTAGTCCGGCAGGGTAAAACGAATGTTCATCTTGCCACCATTACTGTTGGTGACTTTAAAGGCCGCTCTGTGGTCGATCGGGACATAATCATTGACTGCTGCAAAGGCAAAGCCTGCAATCAATGCCACCACGATTAACAGCATGTGTTTCTTCATTGTTTATTTCCTCCCGTTTTCCAAGTTTGGTCTTTTTGTCGTGGATTGGACGCGTCCAGCGTTCCAAGATGTATTGAGTATTTGCTTACTGGTAGAAATATGGAGGATGCACATCTGTCATTACCATGCCTACTCTGTACGGTTTTGAGGGAAGGGTTGCCTTGGGCGGAGCTTTCCCCCAATGAGGCTAAACCGAGCATCAAAGCCGGCCCGACCTGAGGCCGGCTTTGATGATTGTCTATCATTGCTAACTGTAGCTCTTTCACGTCAATACCTGGCTATTTCATCAGGATCATTTTGGTGGTCTTCTGATAGCCGGGAGCGGTCATCTTCAGCAAATAGACACCGCTGGAGATGCTGC
>Ga0116178_10001029_pt1 | contig 23788 bp, 23 predicted proteins | sample AD_STIC12_MetaG_FD_89880 | JGI IMG/M metagenome (GOLD analysis project Ga0116178, IMG submission 89880) | Active sludge microbial communities of municipal wastewater-treating anaerobic digesters from USA - AD_STIC12_MetaG | ecosystem: Engineered > Bioreactor > Anaerobic > Digestate | place: USA... | reverse complement strand
CGGAGAGCACGGATCCAGACCACCCAGACCACTGCCAGACCACCCTACCGGTCTGGCGCTAGCCCTACTGCCAGTAGGGCTAGAGGACTGCCAGACCGGTCAGACCGCAGATACAACACACCCTGATAATAACAGGGGGGAGAGGAGAGAAGAGGCGGGATCCCCTCTCTCCACCCCCCTTATTGATGACGATGATTGTATCTCCGGTCAAGGTGGACTGGATGTATTACCGCCCTACTGTCCCAAGGGGAATCGCCAGACCGCAGTGGTGGACTTGGAGCGGTCTGGGTGGTCTGGGAAGGAGGGGGGATCGGACGAATCGGGGGCATTTGAGAGGCTGACCATCCGGGTGGGTGAGTCGCTCCCGGAGGTGGCCGCGGAGATCATCACCCGCGCCGAGCAGGTGCCGGCTGTGATGGAGGCGATCTCGCGGGCGCCGGCGGTGGCACTCGACCTGGAGACGACCGGGCTGAACCCGCGGAGGGACCGGGCGCGGCTGATTTCGCTGGCCACCGGCACCGGGGCGTGGGTGATCGACCTGGCCACGGTGGATCCGCACGCCATACTGCCACACCTGGGGGCCGGCTGCCCCGTGCCCCTGCTGATGCACAACGGGAAGTTCGACCTGGGTTTCCTGATGCAGATGGGATTCGAGCCGGGAGAGGTCGCCGACACGATGCTCCTCTCCCAGCTCCTGCACGCCGGGCAGCCGGCGCCCAAGGGCACGCACGCCCTGGCCGGCGTGGCGAAGCGCTGGCTGGGCGTCGAGCTCAGCAAGGAGCTGCAGAAGAGCCGGTGGGATGGCGCGCTGTCGAGAGAGCAGCTCGAGTATGCCGCACGCGACGCCGTCGTGTTGATCCCCCTCTACGAGAAGCTGATGGCGGCTGCCGCGGAGGCGGGCCTGGAGCAGGCCGCAGAGATCGAGCACCGTGCGCTGCCGGCGATCACCTGGATGAGCCTGGCGGGGGTGCCGCTGGACCGCGAGGCATGGGGCGCCCTGGCCGTGGCCGCGGCGGAGCGGATGGCGGTGCTGGAAGAGGAGATGAACGCCCTCGCCCCCACGCCACCGGGCCTCGACCTGGGGGTTCCCTGGCAGTGGGGGAACCCACAGATCGTGAAGCGGGTGTTCGGGGAGCTGGGCATCGAGCTGAGCTCCACCGAGGATGAGGTGCTGGCGGCCCTGGAACACCCGCTGGCGGAGCTGGTGCGCAAGCATCGCAAAGAGGGGAAGCTCCTCTCCACCTACGGGGAGAGTTGGCCGGAGAGCTATGCCGATGGGCGGATCTACCCCGACTGGCAGCAGCTCGGCGCCGAGGCCACCGGCCGGATGAGCTGCCGGGGCCCCAACGTCCAGCAGATGCCGCGGCAGGACGGCTACCGGCAGTGCGTGCGCGCTCCGGAGGGCCGACTGCTGGTGACGGCCGACTACAGCCAGATCGAGCTGCGCATCGCTGCGAAGATCGCCGGCGAGCAGCGGATGCTGCAGGCCTACCAGGCGGGAGAGGACCTGCACAAGCTGACGGCCAGCGTGCTGCTTGGGAAGCCGCTCGACCAGGTCAGCAAGGCGGATCGGCAGATCGCGAAGTCGGCCAACTTCGGGCTCCTCTACGGCATGGGTGCGCCGGGCTATCAGACCTACGCCTGGACGAACTACGGCGTGAAGCTGGCGCCCGAGCAGGCGCAGCACTACCGGGCGCTCTTCCTGATGCAGCTCTACCCGGGGCTGCAGGCCTGGCACAATCGGGTGAGGCAGGAGCATGCGCCCGAGGTGCGCACGCTCTCCGGGCGGCGGCGGGTGCTGTCGCCAGCGGAGCCGGACACGAAGCGTCTCAACACCCCGGTGCAGGGGACGGGTGCCGACGGGCTGAAGCGCGCCCTCGCCCTGCTGTGGGAGCGGCGCGACGAGTGCCCGGGCGCGGTGCCGATCCTGGCCTGCCACGACGAGATTGTGGTCGAGTGCGACGCCGACCGGGCGGAAGAGGCGCGCGACTGGGTGTGGTGCGCGATGATGGATGGGATGAAGGACCTGGTGGCGCCGGTGCCGGTGGAAGTCGAGCCGTGCGTCGGGCCCCGGTGGGAGAAGTGAGCAAGGGAGACAACCGATGGAGAAGCCCGCAATCAATCCGGAGCATGTCATCAGCCTGCAGGGACAGGAGTACGCCACGTATCGGGGCGTGCTGGATCTGGCCCACAGCATTGGGCTGGAGAGCATCCGCACGAAGCTGTTGCAGGTGCCCGGCGCAGACAACGACCACGTCGCGATCGTCGAGGCGGAGGTGCGCCTGAAGGACGGACGCGTCTTCGTAGACGTCGCGGATGCGTCGCCCAAGAATGTGCATGTACGAATGGCGGTGGCGCTGATCCGCATGGCATCCACCCGTGCCAAGGGCAGAGCGCTGCGCGACGCCGTGAACATCGGAGAGGCGCTCGCCGAGGAGCTACCCGAAGAGGCGCAGGTGGAGGAAGCCGCGGCCAGGCCGGCAGGGGCGAGGCACGCCGCTGCGCCCAAGGCGACACCGGCGGCCGCCGCTCCGGCACCTGCCCCTGCGCCTTCGGCAGCACCGGCAGCGCCCCCGGCAGCGCCCTCGGCCAGGCCTTCCGCCGCCGCGACCGCGGCCCCCGCGGTCGGCTACGTCTGCACTGAGCCAGGCTGCGGCAGGGCATTGACCCAGGGGCAGCAGGCGGCCAGCACGAGGGAGTTCGGCCGGGGCCTGTGTCCTGCGTGCCAGCGGAAGGCGCGGGCGGCAAACCCTCTCGACGGCGCCGCGAGGTAGCGCTGCTTACTCCGAACGGCTCGGTGGTCCGCCGGGATGATGGCTGGTGGATCACCGGGCCGCCGGACGAGGGGCCCTACTCGACGATGATCGCGTTGATACGAGAGCTGCGGAGGAGAGATGCTGAGTGTGCCGCCGTGGATGGCTGCTCCGGGGGAGAGTGACCGGGTGATCCCGATGCCGGACAAGGCGCTGCTGAGGAGCTGCTGAGATGGCGAAGCGGATCGTTGGGATAGACCCGGGAGTGACCAAGGGCGCGGAAGGCGGCCTGGCGTTGTTGGTGGAGGGCAGGATCGAGGCGCTACGCATCATGCCTACCGTGACGGTCAAGGGCGGCCGTCAGGTCCTCGACGAGGGAGAGCTGGCGCGTCTCTACCGGGAGTGGTCGCCGGATCTGATCCTGATCGAGCTGCCGGTGGCCATGCCCGGGCAGTCGCCGGCGGCGACGGGGAGCCGCTTCCTGGGGTGTGGGTTCCTGCGGGGCCTGGCGGTGGGGATGGGGATTCGCTATGACTGCGTCTACTCGAAGACGTGGCAGAAGGTGATGCACGCTGGGCTGCCGGATGGCGGCGACACGAAGGCACTCTCCTACCTGGCGTGCTGCCGGATGTGGCCGGGGCAGGAGTGGCGGCGGTCCGCGCGCAGCGAGAAGCCGCATACCGGCTTGTGCGACGCGGCGCTGATTGCGGCCTACGCGTCGCGGAAAGGGCTGTGAGAGATGGGAAGGACCGGACTGCAGATCGTGGGGCAGGATGAGAGCGGCTTGCTGCGTCTGGCTCCGATCTCACGCCGAGTGAGCCAGTGGCGTGAGATCGCGGCGGCTATCGGCCTTGTGCTGTGCGGCGCTGTGCTGGTCGGGATGATGCTGGCGGGGCTGAAGCTGCTGCTCCGGGCCATCCTGCCGCACGTGCCTGCGCCGCCGGCGTGGTTGACGCAGCTCGGGCGGCATCCGGGGGCTATCCTGCCCGGGGTGGTGGTCGGCGTCGTGCTGATGGTGCTGCTGGTGGCCATCAGCGGGATGCAGTCGCGGGTCGCGGCGGTCGCGGCGAAGGACCAGGTGACGCACCCGGACGAGCCCGTCTTTATCGGAGAGGGGCGCTTCCTGGACGAGGAGGACGATGAGGGGGAGGGCTATCCCTATGATCCGGACAACGATTGACGACGTGGTACACTTCCGGCGCGATGGCGAGGGCCGGATCTACGTGCCGCCGGAGGACCTGCCGCTGGTGCGGCGGGTGCGCATGGTGCGCGGCTACGCGCCGAGGCTGGAGCTGAGCTTCGACCAGGCGCGACGCCTGGCGGAGCAATGCATCGCCGCCGGGATGGCGGTCGAGGGGATCTGATGCCCTACGACGGGACGAACCTCGACGAGTACCTGGCCGAGTGCCGGGATGCCGGATGCACCGAGCGGCAGCTCGAGGTGCTGTTACTCCACCTGCAGGGAAAGGCGCAGGCAGCGATTGCCGCGCGCCTGGGTATCGAGCAAAGCACGGTGGCGCGGCACCTCGATCGGGTGCGCCGGCACCTGGAACGACAGGAGGATCCGCAAGTGCTGAAGTATGAAGTGCATCATATGGTCGAGCAGCAGGTAGAAGAGGTGGTCGCCTACGGCACGGGCGATGATGCGGACACCCTATCGGTGTGGCGGGATGCTGCGCTGGAGCATCGGAGCGCCAACCTGCACGCCATCAAGCCCACCCGTCGGCGGCGGAAGAAGCCCAACGGGTAGGGGAGCAAGCATGCGTGCGCCCCACCCCTTGACAGCACGGGCAAGAATGCATATAATGGGCTTGTCTAACTGCGTCTCCTACGCGCAGACGGGCAGCAGCTCTCAAGAAGGGCCGATCCCACGGGCAGGGGTCGGCCCTTCCGCCGGGGCCGGCTTAGGGACACGCGCCGGCCCCACACACAGCGGGGTCGCCCAGTTGGCAGGGAGCCTGGTTCATACCCAGGAGGTCGCGGGTTCGAGTCCCGCCCCCGCTCCCAGTTCGTATAGTAGCTTGGCCCTTCTGTGCAATGGATGGGCCGTCTTGTTCACCCCCAGTAGGGCTCCAGATGCCACGGCGATGTACGGTCTGTGACCATCCCCAGCGCGAGGCGATTGACGCGGCGCTGGTATCGGATAGCGAACCGAACCGCGCGATAGCGGATCGCTTCGGTATCGGGCTGTCCGCTCTGGGTAGGCATCGGCGGGAGCACATTCCGGAGGCATTGGCCAGGGCACAGCAGGCCCGCGGGGATCGCGCGGCGACGGCGGTCGCGCGGCGTGTCGAGGCGAAGGAAGCCCACGATACCAGAGCAGGTCTCGACCTGTTGGGCGAGCTGCAGCGCATCTTCGAGCACGTCAACCTCACGCTGGACGCCTGTGATCGGTGGCTGCGCGACCCCAATGACCCAACGCGCTACGAGATCGGGCCGCGGGCTGAAGATATTCAGGTCACCTACCTGGAGGACACCGGCGACGGCCGGCCGGCTCGCCGGAAGGCGCGGCTGTCGGAGCTCTTGCCCCACGCGCCAGGTCCGGTGCTCGCCGTTGAGGTAAAGCACGCAGACCCCAGGGAGCTGATCATCAAGGCGGCCGACAGCCTGAAGGGCCAACTCGAACTGCTGGGCAACATCGCCCAGGCGCTCTACTCGGTGCAGGAGACGCGCGCCTTCCAGGACGAGGTGCTGAAGGTGCTGGATGAGTGCGAACCTGGCCTTCGCGGGCGAATTGTTACCCGGCTTCGAGAGAGACGCCAGATTCGATCAGTTGCTGGCGGAAGCCGATAGGCGGTTTCGGACGCAACCTGTCGCCCCGGATCCGGCCGAACTGGCCAACCGCTGCGGCCTCGACCCAGATCCCTGGCAGCACCAGGTGCTGTGTTCGCAAGCGCCCGGCATTCTGCTCAACTGCAGCCGCCAGTCGGGGAAGAGCACCGTCGCGACCTATCTTGCGCTGTGGGAGGTGCTGTGTGTTCCGGACAGCCTGACGCTGATCCTATCGCCTTCCGAACGGCAGAGCAAGCGGCTCTTTCGGAAGGTGATGCGCGGGTTCAATCGCCTGGGGCGCCCGGTCACACCCGAGATCGAGAACAAGCTGGAGCTGGAACTGGCCAACGGCAGCCAGCTCTACGCGCTGCCGGCGAGCGAAGGCACCATCCGCGGGTTCGACGCTGTGTCGCTGCTGCTGATTGACGAGGCGGGAGACGTACCCGACGACCTCTATCGCGCGGTGCGCCCGATGCTGGCAGTATCGGGCGGCCGCATCGTCGCCATGGGCACCCCCAAGGGGAAGCGCGGCTGGTGGTGGCGTGAGTGGAGCGGGCAGACCGAGGAAGACGACCCGGAAGGCAGCCCGGAGGGAGACTGGGAGCGCGTGGAGGTGGACGCGACGATGTGCCCGCGCATTCCGCCGGCGTTCCTGGCCAAGGAGCGGCGAAGCCTGGGCGTGTTCTTCGAGCAGGAATACATGTGCCGCTTCCTGGACGCCGAGAATCAGATCTTCCCGACCGAGGTCGTTGAGGCAGCCGTGGCTGGGGGGCTTGATGCCTGGTTCTGACGCACCAAAGCGGATCCGGTCGGTCGCCCTCGGGCTCGACCTGGGGCAGGCGAGTGACTATGCCGCCCTGGCCGGGGTGGAACGGATTCAGGTAGGGGGCGCGCCGCCCGAGTTCAACGCCCGCGGCGTGAAGCGGTACCTGCTGGGCACCTCCTACCCGGCCATCGTCGCCGATGTGCATCGCATGCTGGCGCGGCCGGAGATGAGTGAGGCGGTGCTCGTCGTGGACGCGATGGGATGCGGCGCGCCGGTGGTGGACATGTTCCGGGAGAAGGGGCTATCGCCTGTGGCGGTGAAGGTCCACGGCGGCAGCGAGGAGACGCGCGACGCGGACACGGGCGAGTATCGCATTCCGAAGCGCAACCTGGTCTCCGGGCTGATCGTGGTGTTCCAGGAGCGGCGCATCCACATCGCCGAGGGCACACCCCACATCGAGGACGTGAAGAGCGAGCTGACCCAGTACCGGGTGAAGTATTCCGCCTCCGGGCACGACAGCTATGAGGCGTGGCGCGAGGGCGACCACGACGACCTGGTGTTCGCGTTGGGGCTGGGCATCTGGTGGCTCCTGCGCGGGGTGCAGGGCGGCGTGCGCGTGGTGAGGCGGAGCGCCGGGGGGGCAGGAAGATCCGACGCATCGGGCGGATCGGATGGATCGGGCCGATCAGGCGGGCGGGGCAGCGGATGCGCCGTCAGGCGCCGAGACGCGGGGCCGGCGAGGTGGTGAGATGACGCAAGCAACAAAGGCGCTGGCCCAGCCCAAGCCCGACCTGGAGCGCATCGGCTTCTCCGGCCTGTCGCGGTTCGGGGGGCTGGTCAACGAGGAATACGTCCCGGAGCTGCGGGGCTTGCGGCGCATCGTCACCTACGAGCGGATGCGTAGCGACGGGCTGATCGAGTGTCTGCTGACCGCGATGCGGCTGCCGGTGATGGCGGCGGCGTGGGTGGTCGAGCCGGCCGACAGTTCTCCGAACGGCAAGCGTGCGGCCGACCTGGTGGAGGCCAACCTCTTCGAGGGGCTGAGCGGCTCGTGGGAGGGTGAGGTACGGAAGGCGCTGTCGCACCTGTGGTTTGGGTTCGCATGCCTTGCGAAGCAGTGGGCGGTCATCAAGAGGCAGGTGGTGCTGTCCGAGATGATGGAGATTCACCCGCGGACGATCCTGCAGGGGGGCAAGCGCTGGGAGTTCGCGGAGGGCGGCCAGCTCGCCGGCGTGTGGCAAAGCGGCTACGACGGCCAGAAGTGGCGGGAGGAGCTGATCCCCCGGGAGCGTTTCGTCCACCTGGTCAACGACCCGCATTGCGGCGATCCCGAGGGGCGCTCCATCCTGCGGGCGAGCTACAAGCACTGGCTGATCCGCGACGCGCTCTACCGCTACAGCAGCATCGGGGCGCAGCGCGGCTCCGTGGGCCTGCCGGTGGCGGAGTATCCCCCGGGAACGCCGCCGTCGAAGCAGGACGAGCTGTACGACCTGGTCACCGGCATCGAGACGAACGAGGCGGCCGGCGCCGTGGTGCCCGCCGGCGTGAAGCTGGGCAACTTCCAGATCAAGATGGCGACCGCCGACCTGATGGCGCTCATTCGTCACCACGAGTCGATGACGACGATGTCGATCCTGGCCCAGTTCGTGACGCTGGGCCAGGAGGGCGGCGGGGGCGCCTACTCACTCTCGGTGGACCAGAGCCAGTTCTTCCTGATGGCGCTGGAGGCGATCGGCGACTACGTGGCAGCCGTCTACAACCACGAGGTCATCCCGGAGCTGGTGAGCTACAATATCGCCACCGACCGATACCCGAAGCTCTCCTGCACCATCGCCCGGCAGTCTGGATCCGCGCTGGCGGACATCATCCAGAAGCTGACGTCCGGGCAGATGCCGGTCTTGACCATAGACGACGCCCTGGAAGACTATGTGCGGGAGCGCTTCCAGTTCCCGCCTCGGCAGGCGCCGCGGAGCGCTCCTGCAGCGCAGGAGCGCGGCGGGGGCGACAAGCCGGCGCTGCGGGCGCCGGGGGGCACACATTCCGCAGGATGCACCTGCGAGGAGCACGCCTTCGCCGACCCGCCCCAGTTCAAGGGGGAGGAGCCGGCGCACCGGCGCATGGGCGACGTGGTGCGCGACTTCCACGGGGAGCTGGTAGGCGCCGGCGAGGCGCTGCGCAAGAAGGTGTTCCGCATCGCCCGCCTACCGGATGGCGATCTGGGCGGCCTGGAGAAGCCTCGGCGACGCCGGAGGTGGCTTCAAGGCGATGGCGAGGACGTCTTCCCGGCGCTCTCGCCGGAGCAGGAGCAGGCCCTCGACCAGGCCATCGAGTGGTTCATCGAGGAACTCTTCGGCGAGGACCCGACGCTGCGCGGATTCGTGGAGGACCAGACGCCGGATGCCCTGCTGCAAGGGCACCTGCGCCTGGCGCACGCGGTGGGGGTAGACGAGGCGCGCCGGATGACCGACGAGCAATCGGCGGCGTTCGCGCCGACCCGCGACTCGCCCGAGATCCGGAGCCTACTGACCGACTCCTTCACCCGGCTTTCGACCAACGGCGAGGTCCGCCTGCGCGACTACCTCGGCGACATTCGGGAGGCATTGGTGCAGGGCGCCCTCAGCGGCGACAGCCCGCTGGCGGTGGCGCAGGAGCTGAGTGAGCGCTTCGATGCCTACAACCGCAACGAGTTCGAGCGGCTGGCACGCACCGAGATGGCCTTCGGCTTCAACCGGGGGATCCTGGACGAGCTGCGGGCCGAGGGCGTGTGGGGCGTGGAGATCCTGGTGGGTGCGATGGCCTGCCCCATCTGCCTGGTGCATCAGGGGAACACCTTCGCGTTGGAGGATGAAGAGGGCGAGCCGTTGACGAGGCTTGGGATCAACGTGCCGCCCTATCATCCGAATTGCCTGTGCTCGCTCGTAGCGGCAGAGGGGCCGGCGTCTAGGGAGGCGCCGGACGGGGGCGGAGGATCAGACGGATCGGACGAATCGGGCCGATCGGACGGGGGTAGGTGACCATGCGATACTACAGCCATATCGACCTGCTGGCGATGCCGATGCCGGATGCGCCTGGCGAGGATGGGGGCGCGCCGGAGGCCTCGGCGGCGATCCTGCCGGTCGGGCAGATTGACGCGCAGGGGCGGGTGCGCATCCAGGTGCTGCCCGAGGGGAAGTTCCCGCATCCGTGGTATGGCACGCTGGACTGGAGCCCCGAGCGCCTGCAGCGGATGGTGGAGAACTTCCGACGCGGGGTCATGGGCTACGTGCCCATGCTGAACTTCGACCACTCGACGGAGAACTGGAACGCGGCCGAAGCGCGGGCTGCCGGGTGGTTCGTGGACCTGGAGTATATGCCGGGGCGCGGCCTCTTCGCGGTGATCGAGTTGACGAACCTGGGCGCGGACGCCATCACCAACCGCCACTACCGCTACATCAGCGCCGAGACGTGTGACACCTACATTGATAGCACCGGGAACAAGTTCCCCGACGTGTTGAGCGGCGCCGCGCTCACCAACAGCCCCTTCCACGACACCATGGCGAGCCTCTTCGGGCACCCGGTGGAAGGGGTCGCGTGCTTCTCGCGCGCCGCCGGACCGGGGGAGCCCACGCGCTCCTTCTGGGTGGCGCGCGAAGGAGGATCGGACCGATCCGACGCATCGGACGGATCCGGCGGCGGGGCCGAGAATGCCCCGGAGGGTAGGCCGGAGGACGGCCAGAAAGGTAAACCGATGAGCAAGCTATTCGAGCGGCTCCGGAAGGCGTTCGCCGGCCTGCCGGAGACGGCCACCGAGGAGGACGCGATTGCGGCCCTGAGCGGCGAGCAGGGCACCGAGGCGCAGGCGGAGCCGCCGGCTGCGGCAGACGCCCCCCAGGCGTTCCAGGCGCCTGCCGGCCACGTGGTGGTCGCGTCGGCGGAACTGGAGCGGCTGCGCGCCAGCGAGCGCCAGGCAGAAGAGGAGCGCCAGCGCCTGGCCCGCGAGCAGGTGGCCGCGGCCGTCGAGGAGCAGATCCAGGCGGGCCGCATCACCCCTGCGATGCGCGAGGACGCGCTCCATTTCGCCACTGCCGACCTGGAGCGCTTCAAGCGGCTCTATGAGGCGGCGCCGGCGCTGGTGCCCCTGAATGGCGCCGGGTTCCGGCGCCAGGAGAGCAGCGTGGACGGTGAGGTGGTGCTGACCGACGCCGATCACCGGGTGATCGAGCGGGAGTCCAAGCTGACCGGAAAGTCCGTCGAGGACGCGCAGAAGGCGTTCGTGGCGGCCAGGAAGGCCCGCGCGCAGCGGGAGAGCGCTGCGCGCGCCTGAGGCGCGCGACCTGGCGCGAGTGTGAGGGCCGCGCGGCCCGGCTGAGCCGGCCGGCGGCCGGAGGGAACCAACATGTTCGTGACGGCAGATGAGGCCCAGGCCGTATCCACTCAGTATGAGGCCTGGTTCCTGGACACCTACAACGCGGCGGTTGCCGTGCCGGCGAGTGCCTACGGCAACCTGATCCTCCCGCTCACCCTGGAGAACTTCCAGGGGAACCGCATCAGCCTGAACTGGCTGGGCGCGGCTCCGCAGCTGCGCGAGTGGGTGGACGAGAAGCGCCCGGTCGGCATCTCGGAGAACGACTGGGAGATCGTCGTGGCCCGGTGGGAGGCCTCCATCGAGGTGGACCTCGACGCGCTGAACGACGGCCAGTGGCGCCGGTATGAGCCGCGCATCCGCGAGATGACCGCCAACGCCTCCCGGCACCGCTACAACCTGATCAGCGACCTGATCAAGAACGGCGAGTCGGCGCGGTGCTACGACGGCCAGGACTTCTTCGACACCGACCACGTCGAGGGGTCTTCCGGTACCCAGAGCAACAAGCTGACCGGCACGGGCACCACGCTGGACAAGGTCGTGGATGACTTCTTCAGCGCGAAGGCCGCGCTGATGACCTTCAAGGACGACAAGGGGCAGCCGTTCTGGGCGGGCGACTTCAGGCCGCTCATCTGGGCGCCGGCGACGGCCACGATGATGCAGCGTTTCGACACGCTGCGCGGCGTCGTGCCGGTGGCGCCGGGCACCACGGACATCCCGCGGCTGGACTTCGACGTGGTCTACGACCCGCGCCTGACCGACGCCAACGACTGGCACATGGCCAACCCGGCATCGCAGCTCAAGCCGTTCATCAGCGTGAACCGCGAGGAGATGCACTACGAGGACAACTTCAGCGCCGGGAGCGCGGCGAGCCCGGACGTCTTCAACCGGCGCGTCGGCATCGCGTCGGTGGTCGGCCGCGACAACATGACGTATGGCATGTGGCAGACCATGGTGAAGGTGAAGAACGGCGGCTAGGCCGGAGGCGCCGGGATCGGTCTGATCGGGCCGATCCGGCGCATTGGCCTGGCGGGCGATGGAAGCGGCCGAAGGGGCGGGGAGACCCGCCCCTTCGGCGTCTGAGGAGGGCAAGAGAATGAGCGCTGCAAGCGCGGACCGAGATGCACAGCGCAGCGACGGCATGCTGAAGAGAGCGCCGGTCGCGGCAACTACCACGATCTACAAGGACACCCTCGTCGGCTGGAACGCCGACGGCTACCTGGCGCCGATGGCGCACGGCACGGCGGGCATGGTGTTCGCCGGCGTGGCCATTGAGAAGGCGGACAACTCCGCCGGCCAGAACGGCGACGTGACCTGTCGCTACCGGCGGCGGGGGGAGTTCTCGCTCGTCGGTGCCGGCCTGGCGCAGTCGGATGTGGGCAGCGTGGCCTACGCCGTGGATGACCAGACCATCACGGTGGACCCGAGCGATACGACCAACGACTATGCGGTGGGCCGCATCGTCGAGGTGGTTTCGGCCACCGAGGCGCGCGTGGACATTGACGAGGCGGCGCTGCTGGCGGCGACCCTCGTCACCGCCAACCTGGCGGCCGGCATCATCAGTGCCGACGCGGCCGGGCGGGCGCTCTTCGCTGCAGGCGTCTTCGACGTGGCGACGGCGCTGTCGGTATTTGGCGCCAACAGCATCGCCAACGCGTTTCTGCTGGACGCCATCGCCGACGGCGCCTTCGCCGCGGATGCGGCCACGCGGGCGCTGTTCGCGGCAGGGTTCGTGGACACGGGGCTGCTGGCTGCCGGCGCGCTTTCGGCAGACGCGGCCGGGAGGGCGAAGATCGCCGACGGCCTCTTCACGTCCGCGGAGTTCGCCGCGGGCGCCGGGGGCAAGTTCGCCGCGGGCTGTCTCAATGAAGCGGCGCTCGTCAACGCCCTGGCCGCAAACGGCATCACGAACGCCGTGCTGATCCAGGCGATTCTGGATGGCGCCTTCCAGGCGGACGCGGCCACGCGGGCGCTGTTCGCGGACCGCTTCCTCACCTACGACAAGCTCGCCCTGCGCACCGTGGAGAAGCACGCCACGGACGATGAGCTGACGGCGGCCGAGAGCGGCTCGATCCACGTCGGGAACAAGGCCGACGGGGAGGTGGTCATCACACTGCCGGTGGCCACCGCGGGGCAGGAGTTCTGGGTCTACGTCGGCCAGGCCCAGGAGACGCGCATTGACCCGAACGGCACCGAGACGATCGCGCTGCCTTCGACCAAGGCGCAGCAGGCGGCCGGGAAGTATATCACGGCCGATGCCGTCGGAGAGTACGTCCACCTCGTCTGCATCACGGCAGGCACTTGGGATGTGCTCGACTACTTCGGCACCTGGGGAGTGCAGGGGTAAGCCATGGCCTACCGAGTGACCGCGAAGACCCAGCTCGGGTTCCGCGGGCGCTGGCGGTCGGGGCGCTTCTTCCCGAAGGACCAACCGGTGATCATCCAGGACGCGGAGATGACCTCCGCGATCCTGGAGGATCCCGTGCTCCTGGTGGAAGCGATGCCGGACGCCGACGCCGCGGATGCCGAGGCAGCCGAGGTGGCTGCCGGCCCTTGCGTGGAGTCCGAGGAATCGGGCGGATCGGGCGGATCGGACGGATCCGACGAATCGGGCGGGGCGGGAGAGACCGGCGAGGAAGAAGGGGCAGCGCCCCCGGAAGGCGAGGCGCCGATGCCTGAGCAGGAGACGGGCCCGGCCGCGGGGCCGAAGCCCGAAGTGGAAGAGGAGCAGGATGCGCCGGGCGGCAGCCTTGCCCGGCGGGAGCCGAAGCGCCTGCACACGCCGCGGTCTATGGACCGCAAGGCCAAGGAAGGGCCCGCCGCGCCGCGGCAGCACCGGCCCGAGGGGGAGTAGATGGCCGCCTACACGTCGCCCACCATCGAGCAGATCGTGAACTGGGGCGGCATCAGCGCCGATGCCCTGGGGAAAACCGACGACGAACTCGACGCGCTCCTGGATGAGCTTCTGCCCCAGGCGGAAGCCGAAGTGAAGGCGCGGGTGGGGGCCACCTACTTCGAGGGTGTGTTGGAGGAGTATCAGGTTGCCCTGCTGCAGGAAGCCGCCGCCCGGGCGACGACGGCGCGCTTCCTGGACGCCCCGGAGGTGCGCCGGCTGACCGGCACGCACGAGCCGGTGCTCTCCGAGGAAAGCGAGGCCTACGAGGCGCGGATCGAGGGCCTCCTGACCCGGTCCAAGGAGTTGTGCGACCTGGTCATTGTGAGCCGGGCGACGGCTGGGGAGCCTGCGGACGTCCCGGCGGAGGTGCAGACGGTGCGACACAGCTTCGGGGCCGCCTCCGGCAGGCGACGGCCGACGTTCACGACGCGCAAGGTGTGGTGATGCTCAGCACGAACGCCAAGGAGGTCCTCGCCAGGATGCGGGCGCGCCGTGATGCGGTGGCTGGCGAACTGGCGGCGGCGGCGCGGGAGATCGCTCGCGAGGTGAACGCCGAGGCGAAGCGGATCATGGTCGAGGAGATCTACTCGGTCGAGATTCCGCTGAAGGCGAGCGCGGAGCGGGAGATCCGTGAGCGCGGCGCGATCCGCCGGGCCGCCGGCATCCCCAGGCCGCTGTCCGAGGCCGCGCGAGCGCGTCTGGGCCAGCGGGCGAGCAAGGGCAAGTATGGGCAGTGGAAGCGCACCGGGGCGCTGCTGGCCAGCGAGAAGGCGCGCGCCAGGGGCCCGGTCGTCATCCTGGTCAACAGCCGCCGCTATGCCTCGGCGAGGTACTTTCTGGGCACGCCGGAAGGCCGCCCGATCCGCAGCAAGGGCGTGCGCTCGGTGCAGTGGCAAGCGAAGGCGGTTCAGAGGATGCGGCAGCGCATCCTGGAGCGGCGCCGGCAAGCAGTCCTTCGGGCGCTGAGAGGGTAAGCAACTATGGACGCGACGATCAGCATCGGGATCGCCGGGCTGGGGATTGTCTTCCCGCCGGTGGCGGCGGCCGTTTCCGGGGGCGGCTCGGCGAACATTGACCGCGAGGAGATCGCCTCCGGGCAGACGGACGCCGAGGTGGAGTTCGCGGTGCCCTACCAGGGGGCCAGCCTGATCGCCTTCCACGCCGACAAGGCGTGCCACGTGAAGACGAACAGCCCAGCGAACCCCGACGACGAGTTCGACCTGACAGCCGGGCAGGTGCTCCTCTTCGTGGACGACGGGACCACGCAGATCGGCACGAACCCGTTTACGGCGGACGTGAGCAAGCTCTACGTCACCACGACGGATGACGCGGTGGTGCTGAGCGCGACGGCGCTCTTCGACGCGACGCCGTAGGGCAGACTACAGGCCACAGGGTGCCGCCCCGGAATCGGTCCGATCTGCTCTCTCCAGCAGATCGGACCGGGATGGGCCGGAGTGTGGCGGGAGGGCAACATGGCACACGGAACGACGGGCAATGCCGCGCGGGTCGTCGCCGGCGGCGTCGAGCGATACAAGGTGCAGAACTGGAAGAGCGAGGTCTCCGCCGAAGAGGTCAACGACACCGGCGCCGGTGACGCCTGGCGCGGGCGGCTGCCGACGGTGAAGGACTGGACCTTCACGGGGCAGTGCATCCGGCCGGCCACCGGGACGGTGAGCATGGGCACGCTGGTGGGCACGGAGATCGCCGTCGTCGGCTACGAGACCGCGAGCGTCATCGGCTTCCAGGGCACCGGCCTCTGCACGAAGTGGGGCCGCGACGTGAAGATTGGCGAGAACATCGTCAACGACTTCGAGGTGAAGTGCTCCGGCACGGCGCCTGCGGTCTACTGAGAGGGCGGCGACGATGGAGCGACGCGAGCCTACCGAACTGGAGCGGGCGGCCGAGATGACCGCCGAGGAGCTGGCGCGCATCGGCGGGCCGCCGGAGCCGCTGAGAGATGCCCCGCCGCCGGCGGACACGGACGTCCCGGACGGCATCGCCTCGCCGGCCGACCTGTGGGGCGAAGCGCCCGAGGCGGTGGAGTTGGCGATGCCGCGCGGCAAGCGGGCGTGGGCGCACCCGGTGGACCTGGACACGCTGGCCTGGATCGGGGCACACGCGCGGGCGCTGGTGGCCGACCAGGGCACGGTGAAACCGGAGGATCTGCGCCAGGCGCTGGAACACGCCTCGTGGGCCTACTGGGTGGTCGCCTGCCTGCGGGCGGGTCCGGCGCCCACGGACCGGCGCATCTACGGGCCGGAGCACGCGCCGCGCATCCTGCGGGGCGGCCTCCCGCCGGCGCTGGTGAAGCGCATCGTGCAGACGAGCGACCGGATCAGCGGCGACGAGGCGGAGCTGGCCGGCGCGTTCGACGTGGTTTTCGAGTGTGCCCAGCAGTGGGCCGAGACATTGCTTGGGCGGTTGAGCGAGGATGCGCCGAAGGGCTTGCGCGAGGGGCTGGCGGCCTTCGCCGGCTTCGCCTCGCGTATGAGGCGGCGCGGCGTGCTGGACTCGGTGGCGGCTGACGAGGCCCTCGGGCTGGCCGGGAAGTGACACGCACTGGATTATTCCACGTGTAATAATCCAGGGCGGCAGGGAGCGGCATGGGCGAGACCGGCGACATTCTGTTCACACAGCTCGACCTGCGCGGCGCGGCGCCGTGGCAGTCCGGCATGGGCGGCGTCGTCCAGTCGCTGCTGACCTTCGACCGCGCCAACCTGCGTGCGGCCGGCAGCCTGGCGCTCCTGACCGGAGGGGTCGCGCTCGCCGGCGCCGCCACGCGGGAGATCACCCGCGACGTGATGGCCGCCGGCGAGGAGCAGGCGACGTTCAACCGCGCGGTCGGCAACCTGAAGGGCACGATCCCGCTTGGGGAGATGAAGCAGTTCGCGAGCGAGGTGCAAGCGCTGACCGGCGTCGGCGACGACAGCACCGCCGCGCTCCTGGGCATCCTGGGTAGCTTCCAGGTGCTCGGAAGCGACGCCACGCGCTCGATCATGCCGATCCTGAACGCCGCGGAGGCGCTGAAGGACTACGGGATCACCGCGGAGCAGCTCGCCGGCCAGGTGGGCAAGGCGGTGCAGGGCGGGATGTGGGAGAACCTGCGCCGCAGCGGCGTCTTCGTGGACGAGGCGAAGTTCAAGGTGGACCGCCTGGGCGCCGTGCTCGACGCGCTGCAGTTGCAGGGGGGCAACGCCGCCGAGGCGTTTCGCGCGACACTGCCGGGCGCGATGATGGCCCTGCAGAACCAGGTGGGCGACCTGCGGGAGGAGATCGGCAACCTCTTCGGCGGCGGCGACACCGGCGGGGGCCTCGTCAACCTGCTGGTGGGCATCACCAAGGGCGCAACGGACGTGGTCGGCGCGCTGAACGAGATGGACCCGGCGGCGAAGACGGCCCTCGGGATCGCGGTGGTCGGCGGAGCGACGGCCGCCGCGGTGGCCCTGGGCAAGGCGGTGCTGCAGACGGCGCGGCTGGCGACTGAGAACGTGAAGCTGACGAACGCGGCCCTGGGGGGCAGCGCGGCGGCTAAGGGGCAGGCGGCGGCGATCACGGCCGAGGGGCAGGCGGCGGCGTCTGCGGCGAGGGATTACAATGCCCTGGCCGCGGCAAAGCGCGGCGCCGCGGTGCCGGTGCCCTCGCCGTTCGCGAACCCGGGGATGGTGCCGGTGCCCCGGAGTGCCCGGACGCCTGGGGCGGCGGCGGAGATCCTCGGGGGCGCGCTGGCCTCCGGGGAGATGAACGCTGCGGGCGCGGCCAAGACGGCCGCGGCAGCGCGGGCGGCTTCGGCACTGGGTCGCGCGGGGAAGTTCGCCGGCAGCCCGGCGGGAATGGCGGCGATGTTTGGCGGCTCGATGGTGCTCTCCCTGGCGCCGCAGGGCGGCACGGCCGGCAAGGCCGCCGACGTGGCGCAGGCGGCTCTGGGCGGGGCGGCCACCGGGGCAGCGCTCGGGAGCATGGTGCCGGGGGTCGGCACTGCCGTCGGGGCTGCCGCGGGCGGCATCCTCGGCGCCGGCAGCGCCTATCTGCGGATACGCGAGGAGAAGGATGCGCCGGCCGCGGAGAAGCGGGATGCCAAGGAGACGGATCCCGTGCTGGAGGAGCTGCGGAAGCAGAACCAGACGCTGCAGGAGCAGCTTGCGGAGCTTCGTGGCATCCGGGAGGGGAAGCTGCCGTTCGATACGAGTGACGTGCCAGGGGCGCTGCAGATGGGGGCGGTGCTTTACGCGCGGGAGATGGGATAGGGGCGGTCAGAAGCACCGGCGGTTCAGGTAGTGGACAGAGTCGCCCAGGACCAGGTAGCCAACGTAGTAGTCTCCGGTGTTCTGTCGCCTGGTGACGTCGGCGCCGAAGCGATAGCGCAGGGGCACGCCGAAGAGGTTCTTTGTGGTGACATAGCCGGTGACGGCCCAGGCGTTGTCCGAGTTCTTCGTCACCTGCATCGTATCGAACTTCGCGGTTTCAGGGGCCGTCAGGAGGAGCTTGACGCCGTTCTGGGCGGCGCATTTGGCATAGGTGTTGGAGCCCTGGGCCGCCTCTTTCCGTGCGCCCTCGTTTGAGAGCATGACTACCCACGTGAGGAGCAACAGCGCGCCGAGGGCGGCATACTGAGTGTTCGTCCAGCGCTGAGGCTTCCCGGAGACGGCGGGTGGGGGTGCTGGATGGTCAGACGGGTAAGTGTGGTCCTTGGGCTGAGATCCCGCTGCAGGTGCATGAACCGCTCCGTAGGAGTGGCCGCAACGAACGCACGTCAGACACTGCGGCACGGCGAGCTGCCCGCATCGGGGGCATGTCTTCAGTGGTGTGCTCATTGCGGTCTCCTTGGCGACATGATGTTCGGCGTTCTCAGGCGCACTCCTTTGTGACGCGTGCTTGCTCCACTACATTCCGCGGTGCCGGCGAGAAACCGGAAAGAGCGAGAGGGCTGATAGCCCATGGGTAAGAGGCTGAAGCTGGTCTTGGACCCGCCGGGTTACTACCGGGCGGAGGAGCCGGGGTTCCACTGGTACATCACCGGTCGGAAGGTGGCGGAGATCTGGGACGGGCTTCCAAGCACGGGCAAGCCGCCTTTCTGGATGTTCAGCCCGGATGGAAGCCAGTGGCTTCTCCCGTGGCCGCTGCAGTGGACACCGGGATGGTATGCCGATCCGCGGCTGGGCAACTATGTGTGCCGACTGGCCAATTGGGTGTTCGCCCAGGGGGTGGGGCCACCGCTGGCGCGCGAGAGCGAGCCGACGAAGTACACGGCGCCCGGCAGCCTGACTTCTCCCGGCGGCGCACAGCAGTTCAGTTGGCCTGATAACCAGTGGATCTACGTGCCGGGCGTGCCCCAGTTCGCGCCGCTGGACAACACGAACTTCACCCAGATGTTCGGCGCGGCCGGCGTCGCGATGCCGCAGGGCCTGGGGGTGATCGCCTATACGGATCTGCTGCCGAACGGGGGCGGGGCGATCCGAGACGCGTCGCACACGCCCTACTGGCAGGTGCTGCGGTATCCCCCTCCAAACGACTTCTTCTGCTTCGGCTTCCACGAGCTGGCGTTCATCCTCTATCAGGATGAGGTGGTGGCGCTGCGCACAGCGAGCCCCGGTGACAATCAACACTGGGTGGTGATGAAGCGCTACACGCGGTCGGCCTCTCCGACGGCCGACGGCGGAAGAAGCATCACCAGCGGCACGTCGCCCAGAACGCCCTACCTGTTCCGGGAGCAGGCCTTCACGTTCATTCCGGGGATTGACGACCTGCACCTCTACATGCAGGACGCCGGTAAGGAGGCGCATTGGGCGGTGCCGCTGCATGAAAGGAGCGTCGCCTACGGCACGATCCCGGAGCTGTTTACCGGGCTGACGCCTTTCTGGGTGGCGGCGTATCCGACACAGGAGCTGGGCTGGCAGACGCAGGTGGTGGGCTACTACGAGGGGATCTTCAACGAGCCGGGGCCGCCGCCCTACGAGATGTTCAGTCTGGGCGAGCGCTACCGGCCGACCGTGAAGCCCAACCTGGGGATGATAGGACAGATCAGCGCACCCAACTACGGCACCGAGGCACAGACCGACTACTACGACTACGGCGTTCGCTTCTCGGCACCCAACGGATGCATGGTCGAAGCGTATCTGTTGGACGATACCGGTGCGTTGTGGGCGTCGAACGGGAGCAACTATAAGGGCGGGGTCTACGTGCATCTGAAGCCGAGCGACGACACCTACCTGCCGGCGTCGCTGCGTCATTTCGAGGCGCGCTGGCCGGTGAAGCTGGTGGAGCGCGAGTGCCTTACGGTGGAGCTATCGGACAGCGAGTTCCGCAACCTGCGGGTAGAGACGAGCTGGCGGGAGCCGGGAGGGAAGCGGCTGAGCGCGGCCGTGACGGCCCGGGCGGCGGCGAAGATCAAGGACGGGCTCGGGAAGCGGGATTACTACCCCGTGCATCTGGTGCGCTATGACGACGCGCCGCCACCGGAGGATGAGGAACCAGGCGGGGATCCCCCGGAGGGCGAGGAGATCCTGGCGCGAGCATGGGTAGCGAACTCGAACAACGATGAGCTGCGCAGCGATAGTGTCGAGAATCCCCGGGAGATCCTGGCGCAGAGGATCGGTGCCAGGGGACTGCTGGTGCGTGGCGAGCAGGAGCCGCTCTTCCTGCCGCAGCTCGTGGACCCGAGCGGGGCCGGGCGCATCACCTACGTATTCGCGTTCAAGGAGGTGCTGCAGCAGATCGGGTTCGACCCGGAAGACGCCGACCTGGTGGGGATAGACTCGGACTGGATGATCGGCGAGAGCGGGCCGCCGTGCGAAGTGGTCTGCCTGCCGGGAACATGGGCGTTCCAGCCGGGGGAGAGCGAGCTGAAGGTCAACTCGCCTTGGGCGATGGACTGGGGCGAGAGCTTCACGCGGTATCTGGAGCGGATCGTGACGCAGTGGCGCGGGTGGCTCCTCTTCGAGACGATGGCGAAGATACGACTTGGGCCGGACCAGATCTCGGCAGGGGCCATCGGTGACGTGACGGTGACCGTCCACAGCACGAAGGTAGCGGCGACGGCCGCTGGCACCCCGGGCCAATACTATGCGAGCCTGAGCGAGGAGATCCGGCCGCCGGAGGCCAACTGCGTGCGCGTGACGGGCAGGCACGGGAGCAAGCCGGTGACGCTGCGCTGCATTGACCGTGACATGGACAGCATCACGGACCCCACGGCTCCGAACTACCTGGGTGAGGCGAAGGTGGCGACGCTGACTCCGAAGCTGGCAATCGGGGATGGCGCGGTGGCGCAAATGGCACGGGTCGCCCTGCTGCGGAAGCGCCGGCGGGTGTGCGTGGATACCGTGAGCGTGCCGATCGCGCCGTGGGAGTTCAAGCCGGTGCCGGTGGACGTGGGGGTGCCGGTGACGATCAGCGGGCGGGGCGTGGGCGTGGTGGCGCACATGGAGTTCGTGCCCGACAAGGCGCCGGGGTCTGACGGGCGCGCCGTCTACCGGACGCGCCTGGTGGTGGAGCGGCAGCCGGCGGCGCCCGCGGAGCCGGGTGCATGAGCGAGATGCTGCCGACCCCGTGGGCGGATACGGGCCGGCGCCCGGGCTACGCGAACAGCATGGCAGGGCGGGTGAAGTTCCAGGACGCGAACTGGCGCTTCACCATCGGGCCTTACCGCGTCAATGTGTGGCAGACGGGCGTGCCCTTCGAGGAGGTCGTCGAGGAGACCGACGAGTACATCATCGTGAGGGCCGGCGGGGTGACCTACTGGGCAATCTCGATGAACGGCCCCGGCAAGGTCTGGCCGGACGATCCGGTAGGAGATCCCGACTGGGCGGGGGACTGGCAGGACTACTGGCGGATCAAGAGCCTGGCCGCCGGCGGCCCGCTGGTGTGGGCGAACGTCACCGAGTACGGGGTGACCGTAGAGAACTACATCGTCGTCCGCACCTCGAAGATCACCGGCCAGGCCGAGGTGATTGAGACGCACGTTGAAGAGGCGTGGTCGCCCTGGTACACCGTCGCCTGGTCTGGCAAGGGCTTCCGCCTGGGCGAGAAGTTCACTCTGGAGTTGCCCACGGACGAGAGCGGGCAGCAGACCAGGGAACCGCCCCTCTACGGGGTGCTCGACGGGAAGTGCTGGTACGAGTTCTTCGCCGATGCCGATACCACCCTGGCCGCGAGCTGCGGCCCCTACTCCTGGTCCGGCCCCTACGGCACGATGCCGGTGGACGAGCACGCAGGAGAGGCGCCGGAGCACCCGGTTTCCGCCGGAGTCATCCTGGGGAATGTCCTCTTCACCTGGGTGGGCACGGTGGAGTTCGCGAGCCTGGTCATGTGCGGCGAGGCGGTTTCTCTCGACGGGATAGACTACAGCCCCGGCTACGGCGAGGAGTGGTGCGCGCCATCGGTGACGATCATCGCGACCGGCCGGATCACCCGCTTCGGGAAGGCGCAGAGCGGGTGGGCCAGGGTGGATACCCCGCACGGCACTGCCGAGGTGTATCCGGATGCCGGTGGCACCTGGAAGGGCTACCTCAAGAGCTGGCCGCGCCCCGGAGACATTTCGGCCTACGCCTACCTGGGGCTGGACCTGGAAACGGGCACGTCGGCGGCGCTGAACGCGGCGTGGGCGGCCGGCCAACGCCCCTACCTGCCGGCGTTCGACCTGCAGATCCCGATTCGCGGGGGCCTCCCTCGACTGGCGCTTGGCACGAGTGCCTTCCGGGCGGCGACGCTGCGGATCACCCAGGCGCTCTCGGTGCATCGGCCGGACGGCAGAACGCCGAGCCAGTGGCGGTGGGAAACCGCCGGCCTGGACTCCTCGCTGATCCGGGAGGACCCCACGGAGACGGTGATCGCGGTGCCGGCTGGCGGCGGCACGGTGAAGCGCTTGCTGTGGGCCCGGTGGCCGCACTGGGCAGACTGGTTCGCCTTCTGGAAAGAGAACGACCTCGGCGAAGAGGACACCCGCGGCCCCGAGCAGATGGAGTGGGTCTACAGTCGCCCGGACGGCACCAGCCGCAAGGTGACGATGGCCTTCAACGAGTACTACCGGGCGAAGCACCTGGCGAGCGCCGACCCGTTCGTGCAGGAGGACCTGTGGAACTGGAGCCTCTACTCGGACCTGGAGGTGGAGATCGCCTACACGCCCCCGCCAGGACAGCCGGTAGCGGCGCGCGCCGATCTGACGCTCGAAGTGGAGCACTCCTACCTGCAGGTGGGAGACGAGCACCGGATCTACCCGAGCTACGGCAGCAACATGGACGTGTCGGTGGTGGCCGGCCAGACCGCCCGCTACACGCTGCGCTTCACCGAGGGCGACACGGCGACGGTAGACCTCCTCTTCCCAGACAGCGGCGGGCCGGTGCTCCTGGGCTACGTGACGGGCATGCGCCTCTCCGGCCTGCAGGAGGGCACCTATACGATCCGCCGGATCAACCTGCGACACCGGCGCCCGGCCTATGTGAAGCTGGCGTTCGGCCCGCCCAAGGCGGAGCCGAGCGCCGAGCGCGCCGAGCAGATCGAAGCGCTGAAGGAGACCGACCCGATCCTCTACTACCGGCTGCTGCGCGAGGCGACGCCGCAGTGGCCGACGTTCACGGTAGCCACGAAGGGCTCCTTCCCCATCGGCGTTCTCCCCGACCTGAAGTTCAAGGAGGACGAATCCGGCAGTCACGGGGGATCCCCGCGCTACGTCGAGCCGCTCTATGGCCGGACGGTGAAGCTGCACTACCAGAAGGGCCTGCACTCATTCCTGGCGGAGCTAAACGCGGTCGAAGGGTTGGAAGTGGCGGCGGACTACAGCGCCTATGAGGCAGCGTGCCGAGATGAGTTCGGCGTCCTCTTCGGGCCGGCGATGGCGGACTGGCTGCACCCCCTCGTGCCCTGGCAGTCGCTGCTGCCTGGGAAGAGCATCGACCTCTACGCCTCGGCGACGTGCCGGGCCATTCGGCCGACGAACCTGGTGGAGTACGGGTTCCGCTTCGACCACGCGGTCCACAGCGGCCTGGAGACGCTGATCGCCTCCGGCGGGCAGCGTGTGGATCCGGACGCCGCACCGGTGCGCGTCTGGGCCGTGTACAGCCCTGACGAGCCGCCGGAGGGCGCGGAGCTATCCATCGCCGGCCCGGAGACGGTGGAGCTGGCGCAGGGGGGCCTGCACCGCTTCGAGGCCGAGACGGTTCCCGGCGTGGGCTCGCTCCTCTGGGAGGTCTACCCCGCCGATGCCGGCAGCATCGAGTCCGGGGGCATCTTCCATGCTGCCTGGAAGGACTGTTGGGCGGTGATCACCT
>Ga0116178_10001024_pt1 | contig 23880 bp, 17 predicted proteins | sample AD_STIC12_MetaG_FD_89880 | JGI IMG/M metagenome (GOLD analysis project Ga0116178, IMG submission 89880) | Active sludge microbial communities of municipal wastewater-treating anaerobic digesters from USA - AD_STIC12_MetaG | ecosystem: Engineered > Bioreactor > Anaerobic > Digestate | place: USA... | reverse complement strand
TACCGGCCTCGTCCTCAGCGAAGGCGCGGTTTTCCTGATGCTTGAGTCCAGGCAGCATGCCGACCGGCGCTCGGCACGCCGCTACGGCAGGATTTCCGGCTATGGCATCGCCTCGGATGCATTACATATCGGCTCCCCCGATACGGCAGGGCAAGCTGCGGCCCTGCGCGCGGCATTGGACTATGCCGGCCTGGAAGCGACGCAGATCGATTATTACAACGCCCACGCAACGGCCACCCGGGGCGGCGATCCGGTGGAAGCGGCAGCAGTTCGGCAAACCTTTGCCGAGCACGCATCGCGCATGCCGGTCAGTTCCACCAAGGCCATCCACGGTCACTTGCTGGGCGCTGCCAGCGCCATGGAACTGGCCGTGTGCACTTTGGCCGTCCGTGGCGGATTCCTGCCGGCCACCGCCCACCTGGTCGAAGCCGACCCGGAATGTGAACTCAACCATGTTCGCCAACAGCCCATCCTCGATCGGCAGGTGGAGCATGCCATGTCGCTTTCCGCAGGATTTGGCGGCACCAATGTGGCACTAATTGTTTCAAAGGAGCACGATTCGCTCACGAAATCCCCTACTCCAGTGGAGAAGACTTCGTAATCGGCGCTTCACCGGGAGGCGCCCAACCTTGAGGAGAGCGCCATGAGAATCGCCCATGCCGTGCAGCAGGCACCAGAATCGCAACTGGTCCGCACCCGATTTGATCCTGACTCGAATCACACGCTCTGGCTGACACTGCCCGCTGGCATCGATGGCAGCGCGCCGCACTTCTCGCCGGAGTTGCTGGATGAGCTGCATGGGCTGCTCAAGGACATGCAGGATCGTGGAGTCAGCTGGCCCGTGGCTGGCGGCAGACAGAGCGTGCACTACACGGTGATGCGGTCTGCACATCCGGATTATTTCAGCCTGGGCGGTGACCTGGCGCTGTTCCGGGATTGCATCCTGCGCAAGGATGCCATCGCCTTGCGAAACTACTCCATGCAATGCGCAAGCATGCTGCATGAATGGTCCAGCCTGCTGGGCAATGACGCAACGACGATTGCACTGGTTCAGGGCCGCGCCCTCGGCGGCGGGTTCGAGACAGCTCTGGCCGCCGACTACGTCGTTGCCGAGGAACACAGCGAATTCGGTTTTCCGGAAATCCTGTTTGGCCTGTTCCCTTGTACCGGCGGCATGAGTCTGTTGGCGCAGCGCATCGGCATTCGCGCTGCCGAACGCATGCTGTCCGATGGTCGCATCTACAGCGCATCAGCCCTCAAGGACATGGGCGTCGTGGATGAGGTCTGCGCGCGCGGAGAAGGTGAAGCAGCGGTGGAAAAGCTGATTGCCAATCACGCACGCCAGCGTGAGGCACGCCTTATGCTCCAGCGCAGCCGCCGGCGCCTGCAATCACTGGACTTGAAGGAACTGCACACGGTCGTCGAGGAGTGGACGCAGGTCGCCATGCAGCTGAGCAGCCAGAACCTGCGGGTGATGGAGGCGCTAGCGAAAATGCAGCGAGGGCGAGCCGCTGCTTGACTCGGCAGCGTTGCCAGCGGCTTCAATCTCCCTGCGCAAGGCCGCAATGGTGATGCGCAGGGCTTCGGAGACGTCTGCTGCCCAGCGTTCGGCGCTGCGATCCAGATCGTCACCCGGTGTGGCCATCAGGCTGCTCGCCAAGGCATAGACGCGAACCGCGCCAACACTGCCGCTGACGCCCTTGAGCGCATGTGCCGCATCGCGGACTGCGCCATGCTGGCGCTTTTCCAGGGCCTCGAGAATGTGCTGCACACAGCGCACCATGTCGTGCTCCGCCTCGCGCAACAGGCTCGGAAAAAATTCAGCTCGGTGACTGACCGTTTTCAGCTCGGCAATGATCTCCGCATCCAGCGCAGTGACGGCTACGCTGGTCAATGCCGGTTTTGCCTGACGAGCAGCGGAATACATGATCTCCTGGGAAATCTCCGCTTTCTCGGCTACGCCAGGCGCGCAGGCTTCAATTGCGCTCAGAGCCTTGCGCAACTTCAAGAGCGTCACCGGTTTGTACAGTACGGATGAGCCGTTCGTGCATTCACTTATTCGCTGGGCAGTCTGCTGGGTCGTGTCCGCGGTGAGGAACAAGGCTGGCGTTGTCCTGGCGTGCCCGAAATGCCAGGTCTGCAGAACGCGCACGCCGTCCATGTCGCCGAGGTTGTAGTCCAGCAGAATCAGGTCGAAATCGCGCTCGGCGAGAATCTCTAGAGCCTCGGTGCCGCTGCTGCAGGTCGTTACCACGTGGCCGTCGATCTCCAGCAACTCTCGCAGGAGGATCAAGTTGGTTTCGTTGTCTTCCGCAACCAGAATGCGTTTGGGCGTCGAGATCGACCCGTCGTGCAGCGCATCTGTAGCATCGACCCCGGCAATCGCCAGGCACCGACCCATGGAGACTTCGAACCAGAAGAGCGACCCGCGACCTATCTCACTCTCGAATCGGAGCACTCCACCCATCAATTCGACAATCTGGCGCGCAATAACCAGGCCCAGGCCGGTTCCGCCATACTTCTGATGTGTTCCCTGCCCCTGTGAAAATGGCTGGAACATCCTGTCCTTGAAAGCATCGGGAATGCCGATACCGGTGTCCGAGACACCGAAGCGCAGGACGTAGCGGGATTCTTCCATTCGAACCAGGTCAACGGTCAGGCGAACATGTCCCTGGTCCGTGAACTTCACGGCATTGCCGGAAAGATTGAGAAGCACTCGCCCCAAGTGATGCGCGTCGGTCTGCACGCGGTCCACGATGGCCGGATCCACCCTGATCTGGAAATCGATGCCTTTCTTGACGGCGATTTCAGCCAGCGCGGCATGCACGAGGTCTACCTGGGCCTTGATATCCACTGGCGCAAGTTCAAGCCGAGTCGCGCCGGCATCAAGCTTTGCTTCATCGAGCAGATCATTGATCTCGCGCAGCAGCTTGCCGGAAAGCGACAGGATGGTATCCGCCCGTCGTCTGACCACTTCCTGGGTGGCCTCACCCGCCATCAGTTCCGTTGCCGAAATGATTCCCGCAAGGGGAGTCCGCAACTCGTGGCTCACCTTGGCCAACAGTTCCGACTTGGCCTTGCTTTCCCGTTCCGCGAGCTCGCGCGACTCGCGCAAGGACTTGATCAGCATGCCCGCGTACATGGGCACCACCAGCAAGGGAATGAGCAAGGCAAGGAAAGTGGTCAGGTGCTCCTGCCAATAGGGAACGCCAAGGCAAACCAGCAGGAACCCGGCCACAGCCGTCAACTGGCACAGGTACATCAATGGGCGACCGGTGCGGAAGCCGAAACCGAGGATGGTGAACAGGTAAAAGCCCACGATCAGCCCGCCGTATTCACCGGTAACAACCAGCCACGCGGTGAGCGCCAGGGGATCCAGTACCGCCGTCGCCACCAGCAACGCACGCGACGACACGATCTGCGGGAAATGCACGAGAACGCGCAATGCCAGGATGTAGACGCAATACAGGATGGACAAAACCACCAGGCGGGCTGCGACACTGGCCGGCGAACCCAGGTAGAGAATGGTCTCGACGATGATGACCGGCACGGCGACCAAAATGCGCAGCGTGGCCTGCGCCTTCAGAATATGACGCAGGGCGGATTCGGACTTGTCGGCTATGCCTTCAACGATGTCGGTGATCATTCCCGGAGCCTCGCGCGTCCATTGCCGGTTGAACTGCTTGCGACGTTATTGGACAGCCCAGCGGTTTGATCGAGGCAGCCGAATGGATCCGATCCAAATTGCCATGCAGCGCTCGGAAACCATGCCAACGCCTCAGCCACCGCTGGCGGACGGCACCTGCTCCTGCTGGATTTCCGCTGCCTCCGCCCGCTTGGCCAACAGTACTCGCACGCAATTACTATCAAAAAGCGTGCCAGAGTGTTGCTGCAGGTAATCGCACGCTTCTTCGATTCCCCATGCCGGATGGTAGGGGCGCTCGGTCGTCAGTGCATCGAACACGTCGGCAACCGCAACGATACGGGCGACAAGGGGAATCTGCTCGCCCTTCAGTCCATCCGGGTAGCCACTGCCGTCCCAGCGTTCATGGTGACGCAGCGCAATCAGTGCCGCAGCCTGGATCACCTTGCTCTGGCTATCGCGCAGGATCTGCTCCCCGATCAGGGGATGGCGCCGCATGATGGCCATTTCCGCATCATCCAGGCACCCGGGTTTGAGCAATATCGACTCGGGGACGCCGATCTTGCCGATGTCATGCAAGGGGGCAGCCTGGATCAGGACATGCACGTCTTCCTCGGACATGTCCAAACCGGATGCAATGAGTTCGCAATAACGCGCCATGCGCATGAGATGGGCACCTGCACCAAGCTCCCTCTGGTCGACTGCCCTGGCCAGTCGCAACAGGATGTCGTGCTCAAGAAAGCTCACCTCATGGGCGCTATCGAGCGCCTTCTGCTCGAGGGTTCGCGCGCGTTCCTTGATGGATTCCCCCTGGCGACGCATCTGCAGCAGGTTCTTGCAGCGTGAGCGCAGCTCGCGCGGACGCACGGGTTTGATGACGAAATCGATGACGCCCGAATCGAGGGCAGCCTGGCGAACCGGTTCATCACCGACCACGCTGATCAGCACGATCGGCACGTCGCGGCGGGAAATCGGTCGACGAAAGCGCCGCGCAAATTCCAGGCCGTCCATTTCCGGCATGCGGTAGTCGAGCAGCAGCAGGTCAGTGGTGTTGTTTTCCGACCAGCGCAAGGCGTCAATCGGATTGCCGAAATCGCTGACCTTGACCACCGGACCGATGCCTTCGACAACATGCCTGAGCATGGTTCGAGCCGAGGCCTGGTCGTCGACAATCAAGACGTTCAAGTCGTTTCCTCCAGCAGATTCGAGGTCCATTCCGCCTCCACATGATCCGTTGTATCCAATTCCCTGTCTGAAGGTTCCCGCGCACGGGAATCAGTCCGAAGGCTATCACAACGACATTGGCACGGCGCTGCCGCGCACGCACGGGAAACGGTCAAGACACCTGTCGAGCCGGCAACTGCGATCGGGATCTCAGGCAGAGGGCCGCATGTAGGGAAAAAGCAACACGTCCCGTATGGAACCGACATTTGCCAGCAGCATCACGAGGCGGTCGATACCGATGCCAAGCCCTCCGGTAGGAGGCAAGCCGTATTCCAACGCCCGAATGTAGTCGGCATCGAAATGCATGGCTTCGTTGTCACCGGCGGCGAGGGCGTCCACCTGGGCCTTGAAGCGTGCGGCTTGATCCTCGGGATCGTTCAGTTCGGAAAAGCCGTTGGCCAGTTCCTTGCCGCCGATGAAGAGTTCAAAGCGGTCGGTGATGCCCGGATCGTTGTCGCTTTCCCGCGCCAACGGCGAAACCTCCACCGGGTGCGCGGTGATGAAGGTGGGCTGGATCAGCTTGTCCTCGACCGTCGCCTCGAAAATCTCCAGCAGCAGCTTGCCCCAGCCGTATCCCGGCTTGACGGCAATCTTCAGCTGCCGGCAATGACCTTCCATGGTTTCACGATCGCGCAGGTCCTCGCGGCGGATTTGCGGATTGAACTCGAGCACCGCGTCATCCATGCGCCAGCGCTTGAAATCAGGCCCGAGGTCGATCGCCCTGCCCTCCCAGTCCAGTGCAGTGCGACCCAGCGTTGCCAGCGCGGTTTCCCGCAGCAGTGCTTCGGTCAGGTCCATGATCTCGGTGTAGCTGGCGTAAGCCTGGTACAGCTCGAGCATGGTGAATTCCGGGTTGTGCCGGGTAGAAACGCCTTCGTTGCGGAAATTCCGGTTGATCTCGTACACCCGCTCGAAGCCGCCCACGACCAGGCGCTTGAGGTACAACTCCGGCGCAACGCGCAGATAAAGCTCGAGATCCAGCGCGTTGTGGTGGGTCACGAACGGCCGCGCCGTGGCGCCACCGGGAATGATGTGCATCATCGGCGTTTCCACTTCCATGAAACGCCTGGGCTCGGCTTCCAGCCACTGCCGCATGAAGCCGATAGCCCGCGAGCGCAACTGGAACGCCTGGCGCGAATCCGGCGTGACGATGAGGTCCACGTAACGCTGCCGGTAACGCTGCTCGATGTCGGCAAGGCCATGCCACTTGTCCGGCAAAGGGCGCAGGGACTTGGTCAGCAGCCGGATGTGGTCCAGCTTGATGGAGAGCTCACCCGTGCGCGTACGCATGAGCTCGCCTTCTGCACCCACGATGTCGCCGATATCCCAGCCCTTGAAGGCATCGTAGGAATCACCCAGGGCCGTACCTTGCAGGAACAGCTGGATCTGCCCACTCATGTCCTGGATCTGGGCGAAACTTGCCTTGCCCATGATGCGCCTGGTCAGCATGCGTCCGGCCACGCGCACCCTGCGCTTGCGTGCCGCGATCGCCTCCGTATTCCACGTTTCCGCATCTGCAAACTCCGCCTGCAGGTCACCGGCAAATGCATCGATGCGGAAGTCGTTGGGATAGGCGATGCCCTTTTCACGCAAGCCGTGCAGCTTCTCGCGACGTTCGGCAATCAGCTTGTTTTCATCCAGTGCGGTTGCAGCACCGGCATGGGTAACGTTGGATTGATCGGTGCTGCCAGTCGCGCTCATCGCTGCTTCCAAAGTTCGGTTGTGTGAGTATTCGGTGGAACCCTGAACTCAGGCGTCGCTGCGCTTGGCGCCGGCATCGAGCCCAGACTTGAGGCTGGCCTCGATGAATTCATCGAGATCACCGTCCAGCACCCGTTGCGTGTCCGTGCGTTCGACCCCGGTGCGCAGATCCTTGATGCGGCTCTGGTCAAGCACATAGTTGCGGATCTGGCTGCCCCAGCCGATGTCCGACTTGGTGGCTTCCAATGCGTCCTTTTCCGCATTGCGCTTCTGCAACTCGATCTCGTAGAGCTTGGCACGCAGCATCTTCATGGCGCTGTCGCGGTTGGCATGCTGGGAACGACCGGTCTGGCAGGCCACCACCACCCCGCTGGGCACATGGGTGATGCGAACCGCCGATTCGGTCTTGTTCACGTGCTGGCCACCTGCACCGGATGATCGATACACGTCGGTCTTGAGGTCGGCAGGGTTGATCTCGATGTCGATGTTGTCGTCGATCTCGGGCGAGACGAATACCGATGTGAAGCTGGTGTGCCGGCGGTTGTCGGAATCGAAAGGCGACTTGCGCACCAGCCGATGCACGCCGATTTCGGTCTTCAGCCAGCCGTAGGCGTAGTCGCCTTCAACCTTGAAGGTGGCGCTCTTGATGCCCGCCACTTCACCGGCCGAGGCTTCGAGCAGCTCGGTTTTCCAGCCCTTGTCCTCCGCCCAGCGCAGGTACATGCGCAGGAGCATCTCCGCCCAGTCCTGGGCTTCGGTGCCACCGGCGCCTGCCTGGATATCCACAAAGGCATTGGCGCCATCCATCTCGCCGGAGAACATGCGCTGGAATTCGAGCTTCTCCACCTTCGCGGCGATGGCGGTGGTATCGGCATCCACCCCAGCAACGGTGGCTTCGTCGCCTTCGGATTCGCCGAGGTCGAGCAATTCACGGGCGTCGTCGAGGCCCCTGCTCAGGCTGCGGATGCCATTGACCACGCGCTCAAGTTGGGCACGTTCCTTGCCCAACTCCTGGGCACGCGCAGGATCATTCCAGATATCGGGGTTTTCCAGCTCGCGGCTGACTTCCTCCAGACGTTCGGCCCTGGTATCGAAGTCAAAGATACCCCCGTAGGGATTGCAGGCGTTGGCTGAGGTCGTCGATGCGGGCGCGGATGGGGTTGGTTTCGATCACGGATTTGGTGCAGTGCAGTGCAGGGCCGCAAAGAATAGCAAAATCGGTCGCGTTGCTGCCTGCCTTGCGATCTCTCCCCTGGCGATCAGGCTGCCTGCAGGTGCTGCACGATCAACTGCAGGGCGCGCTGCCCACCCCAGACGTTGATATCAAGGCGATAGGCCGCGCGCATGCGAGTGGGCGGCGAGACACCTTCCCCGGCATTGAAGTACATGGCCGCAAGCGGCGTGCGCGAACCCTCCATGATCAACTGCATGCGCCAGTGGCGACCGCCAACGACAGTGAAGGACTTCAGCTCGAAGGTGTTGTCGAACGTGGGTTCGCTCAGTCCCTGTCCCCACGGAATGGCGTGGCGCAAAAGCTCGGCCAGCTCCATGTCGATCTCGTCGGGCGACAAGGGGCCGTCGCTGAGCAAGACCGGAGTAAACAGTTCGGGCGCCGCACGCCGCTGCACGGTTTGCGCAAACGCCGAGGTGAATCGTTCCAGCGAGGCCCGTGCCAGGGTCAAACCTGCCGCCATCGCGTGTCCACCGAAACGCTGGATCAATCCGGGTTCATTGGCGTCAATCTCGGCGAGGATGTCACGCGCATGGACTCCTCGAATCGAGCGCAACGATGCACGAATCTCGCAGCTGCCATCCATTGCCGGTGCGCAGGCCACCACCGGGCGGTGCAGCTGTTCCTTGAGCCGCGACGCAACCAGTCCGACCACGCCCGGGTGCCACTCCTGCTCGAACAGGACGACACCGCAGGGCAAAGCCTGTTCGCCGTGCGTTCCGGTCCAGCGAGCCACTGCCGCTTCCGCCTGCTCCACCATCTGCGACTGGATCTCGCGACGTTCGGCGTTGATGGCGGAAAGCCGGTGCGCCAGTTCAAGCGCAGGCGCGTCGTCGTCCGTGGTCAGGCATTCGATTCCCAGCCCCATGTCTTCCAGGCGCCCTGCGGCATTGATGCGCGGAGCCACCACAAATCCCAACTCTGCCGTCGTCAGTGTGGCCGGATCCCGATCCGCAACTTGCAACAAGGCGCGGATGCCCGCACAGGCATGACCGTTGCGAATCTGGCGCAGGCCCGCGGCAACCAGGATGCGATTGTTCTGGTCCAGGCTGACCATGTCTGCCACCGTGCCAAGGGCAACCAGATCGAGCAGACTGGAAAGATCCGGCTCTGCCGAAGTACCGGTCGCAAAGCGACCGAGTTTGCGCATGTGCGCGCGCAGTGCGATCAGCACGTAAAACATCACGCCAACGCCGGCCAGCGCCTTGCTCGGAAAGCAATCACCGGCAAGATTCGGATTGACGATCACGTTGGCATCGGGCAATTCAGCGCCCGGCAAGTGATGGTCCGTGACCAGCACATCGATGCCGCGCTCACGTGCTGCCGCAACACCGGCCAAGCTGGCAATGCCGTTGTCGACGGTGACGATCAGATCGGGCACCACCTCGCGCATCGAATCCACCAGCGCCGCGCTCAATCCATACCCGTGCAAGGCGCGATTGGGAACCCGGAAGTCCACCCTGCCTGCACCCAGCATGCGCAAACCGCGCATGGCGACCGCCGTGCCGGTGGCACCATCGGCATCAAAGTCGCCGACGATGACGATCTGGCGTTGCCGGTCGATGGCATCGCAAAGCAATTCGCAGGCACTTTCGATTCCGCCCAGATGCACCGGCGCAGCAAGGTTCGCCAGACGGTGCTCGATCTCCGCAGGACTGCGGATGCCGCGCCCCGCCAGCACTCTTCGCAAGACGGGATGCATGTCCGCCGGCCACTCGACCAGGGCCTCGGCCACTTCCCGGCGCTGGATCTCCAGCGCCTTCACGAGCCCAGCCGCTGAATCGGCTTCCAGAATTTCATGCGCTGCCAGCGATTCACGCGGTAGCGCTCACCCGAAGCAAAGCGAAGTTCGAGGAGATCCACCTGCTGCGTACGCAAGCAGTCCTGGACCGGTTGCAGCCAGCGGCATTCCAGCTCGCGATCACGCAATTCCACGAGGTCAAGCGCAACGACGGCATCGGCCGTGGCACTTTCCAACGCAGCGGCCAGGGATTCGGCAAGCAAGGGTTTCCATGCAACTCCCGCGCGCTCAGCGAGCGCCCGCACTTCAAGCCGGTCGCTGACAAGCTGCTGCACGTGCGCGCGAACCCGGTTCGGCAAGAACCCGCCACCCCAGAACCACAGGCTGTTGATGCTGATGGCACCACGCGCAGCACGTTCCGCATTGACCTTGTGGTTGTGCAGGAGGATCTGCGCATCATTGAACAGGCGCCGCCAAAGCCTGCCCGCCGTTCCGGACGGAAGATGCAGCTTGAGATCATCACCCATCACTTCATCGGGCGAGCCACACCGGGGCAGTTCGGACTCGCGCAGGGCGCGTACGTACCAGCGTTCGTTGCCGGGTGCGTCAAACTCGAAGCCCGCGTCGCCGAACAGGGATCCGAGATCTCGCGCGATGCGCTCGCGTTCCGAATCGCTCAATCCCATGGCACCGCAGGCCAGCATGCGCGCGGTGGCCATGTCGGCTCGCACGTGCGCCGGGTCCGCGCAGAGCCAGTTCGAATCGCCGGCATCGCCAAGCTCGGCCTGCCTGCGCAGTGCCGCCACGGGAAGCGATTCACCAGACCATTCAAAACAGCTTGCAAGGATGCCGTCATTGCCGGGGTCCAGGCCATCCAGGCGCTGGCCGCGGCTGCACCAAGCGGCGAGCACGCCGCTGTCCAGCGCTTCGGAAGCGAGGCAGCGCTTCCACTCCGGCAACAGCAATATCAACGTGCGTCGTGCGCCGTGCGACATGCGGGGCTAGTCGGTTGGCCAACGCCATTGCGGGCGCTGGCCAGCGTCGTGCTCACACTGCATAGCGAACGGCAACGATCTCGTAGCTGCGCTTGCCATTGGGAGCCTGGAAGTCAAAGCTGTCTCCTTCGCTCTTGCCGATCAGCGCCCGCGCCAGTGGCGAGGATACGGAAATGAGCTTGCGCTTGATGTCCGCTTCCAGATCGCCAACGATCTGGTACGTGATGGATTCTCCGCTGTCTTCGTCGGCCAGCTCCACGGTGGCACCAAACACGATGCGACTGCCCGGGTTGAGTCGTGAAATGTCGATGACATCGGCGTAACTGAGCGCGGCCTCCAGTTCCTTGATGCGGCCTTCGATGAATCCCTGCATCTCGCGTGCGGCGTGGTACTCCGCGTTCTCCTTGAGATCGCCGTGGGCGCGCGCCTCGGCAATGTCCTTGATGATGCGCGGCCGCTCGACCGACTTGAGCCGCTCCAGCTCCTCACGCAGTCGCTGCGCACCTTGCGCGGTCATCGGCGCCCGGTTCATGCGTGCAGCTCCTTGTGCAGTTCCTGCAGGCTGTTGACTTCTCCGCTGTCGCGAAAATCCATGGAATGAAGCAAGGCCTTGGCTCCGGAAATGGTCGTGGAATAGGTGACACGCTGTTGCAGCGCCTGGCGCCGGATCGAGAACGAGTCCGCGATCGCCTGCTTTCCTTCGGTGGTGTTGACGATGAACATGATCTCGCGATTCTTGATCAGGTCAACGATGTGCGGCCGCCCCTCGATGACCTTGTTGATGCGTTCGCACGGAATCCCGCGTTCCGTCAGGTACGCGCAGGTACCACCGGTGGCAACCAGGCTGAAACCACGATTCAGCAGATCGCTGGCAATCGGCACCAACCGCGCCTTGTCCGATTCACGCACGCTGAGGAACGCCTTGCCAAGCGCCGGCGGCTGGATACCCGCTGCTTCGTGGGCGCGGGCGAAGGCTTCGCCAAAGGTGCGCCCAACACCCATGACCTCTCCGGTAGAACGCATTTCCGGCCCCAGGATGGGATCAACATTCTGGAACTTGAGGAACGGGAAAATCGCTTCCTTGACCGAGTAGTAGTCGGGCACCAATTCGGCTTCCAGACCTTGCTCGCGCAGGGTTCGCCCGACCATGCAGCGCGCGGCAATCTTGGCCAGCGACACGCCGGTGGCCTTGGAAACAAACGGCACCGTGCGTGATGCACGCGGGTTGACCTCAAGCACGAAAATGGCGTCGCCCTGCACGGCGAACTGGGTGTTCATCAAGCCGATGACTTTCAGTTCGCGCGCCATCAGGCTCACCTGCTCGCGCAGGCGATCCTGCATGTCGGCGGAAAGCGAGTACGGCGGCAGCGAGCACGAAGAATCTCCCGAGTGCACGCCAGCTTCTTCGATATGTTCCATCACGCCGCCAATCAGTACATTGCCTTCGGCGTCGGCAACCAGATCGACATCGACCTCGGTGGCATGATCGAGGAATCGGTCCAGCAGGACCGGAGAGTCATTGGACACACGCACGGCATCGCGGATGTAGCGCGCCAGATCCTGGTCGTCATGCACCACTTCCATGGCGCGCCCACCCAGCACGTAACTGGGGCGGACCACCAAGGGATAGCCGATTTCGCGGGCCAGCGCGATGGCCTCGTCGGCATTGCGCGCGGTGCGGTTGGGTGGCTGCTTCAATCCGAGTTTGGTGATCATGGCCTGGAAGCGTTCACGGTCTTCGGCGAGGTCGATCGAATCCGGAGACGTACCGATGATCGGTGCGCCTGCCGCTTCCAGCGCGCGGGCAAGCTTCAGCGGCGTCTGCCCGCCGTACTGGACGATCACGCCTTTCGGCTTTTCCTTGTCGATGATCTCCAGCACATCTTCCAGGGTCAGCGGTTCGAAATACAGGCGATCGGAGGTGTCGTAGTCGGTGGACACCGTCTCCGGATTGCAATTGACCATGATGGTTTCATAGCCATCCTCGCGCAGGGCAAGGGCCGCATGAACGCAACAATAGTCGAACTCGATACCCTGCCCGATGCGGTTGGGACCGCCACCGAGCACCATGATCTTCTCGCGCGTACTGGGTTCTGCCTCGCATTCTTCCTCATAGGTTGAATAGAGATAGGCCGTGGTGGTGGCGAACTCCGCGGCACAGGAATCGACGCGCTTGTAGACCGGGCGCACGTTGAAGGCCCGGCGCAGGTGGCGAACCGCGTTCTCGTCGGTCTCAAGCAGCTCGGCAAGGCGGGAGTCGGAAAACCCCTTGCGCTTGAGGATGCGCATGCGCTCGGCATCGATTGCCGCCAGGCCCTGCCTGCGCACATCACCTTCAAGGCGGATCAATTCCTCGATCTGCGCAAGGAACCACGGGTCAACGTGGGTGAGCGAATACACGTCCTGCAACGAGAATCCGGCACGGAAGGCGTCACCGATGTGGAAAATGCGATCCGGCCCCGGTTCACGCAGCTCGCGCCGCAGCGTTGTCTTGTCTTCTTCGCTGTCTGTGTCCACCGCGAGCGGAGAAAGACCGTTCTTGCCGGTTTCCAGTCCGCGCAGCGCCTTCTGCAATGATTCCTGGAAAGTGCGTCCGATTGCCATGACTTCGCCAACCGACTTCATCTGCGTGGTCAGTCGCGCATCGGCGGCGGGAAATTTTTCGAAGGCAAAGCGCGGAATCTTGGTCACCACGTAGTCGATTGCCGGCTCAAACGAGGCTGGCGTCAGGCCACCGGTGATTTCATTGCGCAATTCGTCCAGCGAATAGCCAACGGCAAGTTTGGCGGCAACCTTGGCAATCGGAAATCCGGTTGCCTTTGATGCAAGGGCCGAAGAACGCGACACGCGCGGATTCATCTCGATAACGACAACGCGACCGTCTTCGGCATTGATGCCGAATTGCACGTTGGAGCCGCCGGTATCAACGCCAATCTTGCGCAGCACCGCAATCGACGCATCACGCAGGCGCTGGTATTCCTTGTCGGTCAAAGTCTGCGCCGGTGCCACCGTGATCGAATCGCCGGTGTGCACGCCCATGGGGTCGAAGTTCTCGATCGAGCAGACGATGATGCAGTTGTCATGCGTATCGCGCACGACTTCCATCTCGAATTCCTTCCAGCCGAGTACCGACTCTTCGATCAACACTTCCTTGACCGGGGAAAGCTCCAGGCCGCGCTTGACGATTTCCTCGAACTCCTCGTGGTTGTAGGCAATGCCACCGCCGGATCCGCCGAGGGTGAAGCTCGGCCGGATGATGGTGGGATAACCCACCTTGACCTGGGCTTCGAGGGCATCCTCGAAATTGCGCACGATCTCTGCCCTTGGGCACTCCAGGCCGATTTCGGTCATGGCAACCCGGAACAGTTCACGGTCTTCGGCCATGCGGATGGCTTCGCGCGACGCGCCGATCAGTTCAACGCCGTATTTCTCCAGGACTCCGCGATCGGCCAGGTCCAGCGCGCAGTTCAACGCGGTCTGGCCACCCATGGTCGGCAGCAGGGCGTCGGGCTTTTCCTTGGCGATGATCTTCTCGACCATGCGCGCATTGATCGGCTCGATGTAGACCGCATCCGCCGTATCCGGATCGGTCATGATCGTGGCCGGATTCGAGTTGATGAGTACCACGCGATAGCCTTCATCGCGCAAGGCCTTGCAGGCCTGGGCCCCGGAATAGTCGAACTCGCAAGCCTGGCCAATGACGATCGGCCCGGCACCGATGACGAGAATCGTGCGCAGGTCAGTTCTTTTTGGCACCAGACTCGCCTTTCTTGTCAGTGGTTTCGTCGACGAACAACGGATCGGCAGGTCCAAGTTCCAGCATGATCTTGCGCACCGCCGTGTTGGGGATGCTCAATTCGATCGAGCCGGCCTCCGGACCCAGCTTGAGCTGGATGGTGGCGTTGGTGAAGCGAGTCAGGGTGCCGCTGCGTACCGTGTTGTTGATGGTGTGCACAACGATTTTCGAGTCGATCCTGTTTTCAAGTTCCGCATACGGAATTTCGCGAAAGTGGGTCTGGCTCAGGTCGACTTTCGATTTCGACTTGGCCGGCTTGTCGGGAGTTGCCGGCGTCACTGCCCACAAGGAACCACTGGCAAGCGCGAGACAGAAAATCGCCAGGAATCGGATAACAGCAGGGGATTGGTTCATATCGGATCATGCCGCGGCAGATGCACGCGCCTCCATCATCTGGGTGAAGCGTTGGAACAACGGGGAAACGTCCCGCGGGCCAGGACTGGCTTCCGGGTGCCCTTGAAAACCGAATGCCGGCGCATCGATCAACTCGATGCCCTGCAACGAATCGTCGAACAATGATCGGTGGGTGGCGCGCACGCGCTTTGGCAGGCTGGCCTCATCCACTGCGAATCCATGGTTCTGGCTTGAAATCATGACTTGTCCGCTCACCAGGTCGATTACCGGGTGGTTGGCGCCATGGTGTCCGAATTTCATCTTCATGGTTCGTGCGCCAACCGCCAGTCCGAGCAATTGGTGCCCCAGGCAGATGCCGAAAACGGGAATCTTGCGTTCGATGTATTCCCGGATGGCTGCAATCGCATAGGCGCAGGGCTCGGGGTCACCGGGACCATTGGAAAGGAACACGCCATGCGGATTCAGCGCCATCACCTCGCGCGCCGGCGTCTGTGCCGGCACCACAACCAACTCGCATCCGTGATCCACCAGCAGGCGCAGGATGTTTTGCTTGATGCCGAAATCGTATGCGACGACACGGAACCTGGTCTTGAACTCGCGCCGCACCCGTGGATCCAGCTCGTGGCTTGGCAGTGTCCACGCATACTGCGTGCGCGTGGAGACGACTTTGGCCAGGTCCATGCCGGAAAGTCCGGCAAAGGATCGTGCTCCTGCCAGGGCTTGCGCTTCGGATGGATCCTCGCCGGCCAGGATGCACCCGGCCTGAGCACCATGCTGGCGCAGGATGCGGGTCAATCGGCGCGTATCAATGTCGGCTATCGCAACGACCTTGTTGCGCAGCAGATAGTCATCCAAGGACTCCTGCATGCGCCAATTGCTGGCCAACAGGGGCAGATCACGTATAACCAGTCCCGCGGCATGCACCTGGTCCGACTCGACATCATCGGCATTGCAGCCGGTGTTGCCGATGTGGGGATAGGTCAAGGTCACGATCTGGCGCGAGTACGAAGGGTCGGTCAGGATTTCCTGATAGCCGGTCATGGCCGTATTGAAGACGACCTCACCGATGGTGGACCCCGGCACGCCGATGGAACGCCCACGAAACAGGCTACCGTCGGCGAGGGCAAGAATGGCGGTTTGGTTCATGTCTACGCCTGGGGTTGGCCCGCGCACGCAACCGGAAGGCAGTTGGGGTGCGACAAAACCCGCGGGCTGGTTGTGCCAGTCCGTGGTTTGGGCGTTGGTAAGGGTCGAGGCGAGACGGAATGTTAGGTGTTGGGCGTGAGTCTGTCCACTGGAACAAGCGTTTCCTTCACGGGTTCCGGGCTAAGATTCGACCCCGGATCCACATCGAATTGCACCCGTCTTGAACCTGCTTGATGCCCAAAACCTGAGCCGCAGCGACACGATTGGCAGCCTGGAGCCTTTTGCATACCTGCTTGCCCGGGCCCAGCTTGCCGACGAGCGCAAGGCGGAATTGGCCCGCGACTTCCCGAACTACCCGAGCGCCGGCTTCTTTCCCCATGAACAGGCAGATTGTGGACCCAGCATCAACCAGTTGATTGAAGAGTTGAGCTCGCCAGCCATTGCCGATGCCATCGGCCTACGCCTGGGGGTCGAGAATCTGAGCGGATTCCCGACCCTGGTGACCATCTGTCGATCCCTCAATCGACGCCACGGCACCATCCACACCGACAGTCGCTCCAAGGTGGTGACTGCCCTGCTCTACCTGAATGAAGACTGGCCAGACACCAGCGATGGATGCCTGCGCTTCCTCAAGCGCGCCGACAGCATCGAGGACCTGGTCACCGGGGAAATCAAACCGCTGTACGGGAACCTGGTTGCATTCCGGCGCAGCGAAAATTCATACCATGGCCACCTGCCGTATGAAGGTGAGCGGCGCGTCATCCAGATTGCCTGGCTGACCAGCGATGAGGAAAAATTGCGCAAGGCCCGGCGCGGACGCTTGTCACGACTTTTCAAGAAATGGTTTGGTGCTATCGACCGCCACATTGGCGCCGCCCGCAAGGACGACGCTTCACATCTCGATTGACCAGGATGCTGCACATGATGAATTACGCGCGGATTCTTCTCGTACCGCTGCTCGTGGTTGGAGCCGTCTCGGCGCAGGCACGCCAAGGACAGCCGCCCCCTGGCCTGACATCTCCGGAAAAGCTGCAAATTCAGACGCCGCAACTGCTGTTGCCGGCCATTGATGCCGAAGCCCTGCGCAGGATGGACGAGGACACGCGAAGCGGCCTGCCCGGTGCGCACGACAAGCGACTTGCCGTTGCCCATGGCTATTCCGTGAATGCCGATTCGAAGCGTGATGGCAGTTGGCAGATACTGGAAAACGGTGACCTGCTGTGGCGCCTCACGCTGCGGGTACCGGGTGCCACCGACTTGCACCTGGGTTTCGAAACCTATGAGCTGTCGGACGGCGCGCAACTCTGGGTAACAGGCTCGAACAACTACTATGAAGGGCCCTACGATGCAGCCGATGCGGCACCGCTGTGGGTTCCCGTCGTTCCCGGTGATTCCGCGACCATTGAACTGCGCCTGCCCGCCGGCAGCGCTATCGAAAACACTACGCTGGCCTTGACGCATGTCGGTGCCGGCTATCGCGACCTGTTCCATGCCGAACCGCGCATTGGAAATCCGGGTGCTTCGGGCGCCTGCAACATCAACGTTGTCTGTCCGCTGGGCCAGCCCTACAGCGATGAAGCGCGTGCCCTGGCCTACTACGAGTTCCGGTCCGGCCCGACTACCTACATTTGCACCGCGACCCTGCTCAATGATGTTCCCGGCGACCGCAAGAACTATGCGCTGACGGCAGCCCATTGCATGTCAACGCAAGCCGAAGTGGCCACCATGCGCCTGTACTGGAACTACCAGTCCACCAGCTGCGCATCGACCACGGGCTATTCCTTCCTGCAAAACCAGACCGGCGCCACCTTGCGTGCCACTCGCGCGGATGCAGACTTCACCCTCGTCGAGCTCAACCAGAACCCGGACCCGGCCTGGAACCTGTTCCATGCCGGCTGGGACGCAACGGGAATTGCGCCTGCCACGACCATTGGCCTCCACCATCCGAGCGGTGATGTTGCGAAGGTCACCCTCGGCCCGGCTCCGTCAGAAGGCAACAACTGCATCGGAACCGGCGGCGGCAGCGTGAATACCCACTGGTTCACCGGTCCTTATGAGCAGGGCACCACCGAAGGCGGCTCATCCGGTTCCGGCGTATGGATTCCCGCAGGCGACTCAAGCGGTGCTGGCCGCCGCCTGATCGGCGTGCTATCCGGTGGAACCGCGCTTTGCGCGGGTACCTTGCCCGACAACGGATACGACTGCTACGGCAAATTCTCGGCAGGCTGGAACGGTCCTGCGGCAAGCTCGCGCCTGCGTGACTGGCTGGACCCGGCTTCCACTGGCACCCTGAGCGTTGGCGGCATCAACAATGTGCAAACTACGGTCAATGTGGATTCTGTACTCGTCAATCGGGTGATATCGGAACGCCAGGCCACGCAGATGCGCGATGACGAGCGTGGTCCATTTGAACGTCCCTCGCCATTCAATCCGGGTGTGCGCAGGGACTGATTCAAGAACTTGCCAAGGCAGCAGCAAACCAGTTCCGTATTGTCTAAGGTCAAGCAGGTGGAACCTTGATTTCGTTCATGGTTCGACGGGCTCACCACGAACGGTCTGAGGTTGATCAGCTCTCCCCAAAAAGGCTCACAGCCCCAGCACGGATTCCAGCGTATATCGGCCCGGTTCACGGCCGCACAGCCAGCGCGCCGCGACCAGTGCGCCACGTGCAAACAGGCGCCGGTCCGTTGCCCGATGGACCAGTTCGATGCGCTCACCGGACCCGACCAGGCGAACCTCATGTTCGCCGATGATGTCGCCCCCGCGCATCACCGAAAAGCCGATGCCCTGCGACGGCCGCAGGCCTTTCCTGTCCAATGGCAAAAGCGGCTCGCCTGTGCCGCGTGCTCCGCGCACCCGTTCACCCAGCATCAAGGCCGTGCCTGAAGGCGCATCCTGCTTGTTGCGGTGGTGGGCTTCGAGAATCTCGCAATCCCAATCCGGCAAAAGGCGTGAGGCTTCCGCGGCCACATGGGCCAACACCGCCACGCCAAGACTGAAATTTGCCGCCCACAACACGGGGATTCGTTCACTGGCTGCCAGCAGGGAAGCCGATTGCCGCCCGCTCAAACCGGTCGAACCACTGACCAACGCGAGCTTGCGCTCCAGCGCCAGTTCCAATGCCGAATCAAACCCCGCCGCACCCGAGAAATCCACCAGCACCTGCGCGCCCGTTTCATCCGCAAGCGAAGTGCTGAAAGGCACTCCAGGACAATCGACGGCCGGCTCGACTGCCGCCGACGCATCGGCCCGCACCAGTGCAGCAACAATCGCCAGGTCGGTGCGCTCGGCTGCCGCATCGAGCAATGCCTGCCCCATGCGCCCGCGCGCACCGTGGATTGCCACTCGGGTTACCCCATCTGCCACGTATCACCCATGCAAAGGTTTTCGATGAGGCAAGGGTAACCTTTGCCACCACGCGGGCGCCAATGGCACGACGTGCACGCGCATACATGCGCAACGCAATCAGGACGTGACGCGATCCCAAAACTGTTTGACGCCATCGAGCCAGCTGCGATTGCGCGGCGAATGGGTATGCGCGTTCTCGCCGCCGAAGCTGGCGTCGAGTTCTTCGATCAGCTCGCGTTGGCGCGCTGTCAGCTTGACCGGGGTTTCCAGCACCACGCGACACAACAAGTCGCCGGTTTCGCCATTGCGCACGGATTTCACACCCTTGCCGCGCAAGCGGAACAGCTTGCCGGTCTGGGTTTCCGCCGGAATGCTGATGCGCGCCTCGCCGCCCAGGGTAGGCACATTCAGTTCCGCGCCCAGCGAGGCTTGGCCGAAACGTATCGGCACCTCGCAATAGAGATCGTTGCCATCGCGCTTGAAAATGGCGTGTTCGCGAACGCGAACTTCGACATAGAGATCGCCCGGAACCGTTCCCGGCGGACCAGCCTCGCCCTGCCCGCTCAGGCGGATGCGATCACCGTTGTCCACGCCCGCTGGAATCTTGACCTCCAGGGTGCGTTCATCATTGACCCTGCCCTCGCCGCGACAGCTTCGACACGGGTTGCTGATGGTCTTGCCGCTGCCTGCGCAATGCGGACAGGTTTGCTGCACGGAGAAGATGCCGTTCTGCATGCGCACCCGACCGTGCCCACGGCAGGTATCGCAGCGGGAAGTCTTGCCGTCTTGCGAGCCGCTGCCTTCACACTCCGCGCAGGCGACCAGGGTGGGCACTTCGATCTTGCGATCAATGCCGAAAACGGCTTCTTCGAGATCGAGTTCCATCAGGTAGCGTAGATCCGAGCCGCGTTGTGCGCGCCCACGCCGACCGCCGCCCATGCCGAAAATGTCGCTGAAGATGTCGCCGAATATGTCGCCAACATCACCGGAGAAGCCACCACCGCCATGGCCGTGTTCGAAGGCGGCATGCCCATGCTGGTCATACATCGCGCGCTTTCGCGCATCGCCGAGGATCTCGTAGGCTTCCTTGGCTTCCTTGAACCGTTCCTGCGCCTGTGGATCATCCGGGCAGCGATCCGGATGACACTTCATGGCCAATCGGCGGAATGCCTTCTTCAGGTCATCTTCCGAGGCACTGCGCTCGACGCCGAGCACTTCGTAGTAATCGCGTTTGCTGCTCATATCGAAACCGGGCGCTGCATCCGTGTTGGCTGAAAACGTCAAAGGCGGAACGGCCGCCTGCCGACACGCAGGTTACCGTTCCGCCTCGTGGTTCCAGATTACTTGTCGCCGTCCTTGACCTCGGTGAACTCGGCATCCACCACGTCGTCGGCTGCCGCACCGGCCCCCTGGGGAGCGCCATCGCTTGCACCCTGGGCACCCGCCGAAGCAGCCGCATGCAGCGACTGTGCGACTTCTTCGACACGCGCGATCTTGGCCTCGATCTGCGCCTTGTCGTCGCCCTTCATGGCCTTGTCCAGATCCGAAAGCGCTTCCTCGATGGCACCCAATTGCTCGCCGGGAACCTTGCCGCCGTGTTCCTTCAACGCGCTGCGCGTGTGGTGCACCAACTGGTCGGCCTTGTTGCGCGCCGTCACCAACTCCTGGAAGCGCTTGTCTTCCTCGCGGTTGGCCTCGGCATCGCTGACCATGCGCTGGATTTCCTCGTCGGAGAGTCCGGAACCGGCCTTGATTTCAATGCGCTGTTCCTTGCCGGTCTTCTTGTCCTTGGCCGAGACATGCAGGATGCCGTTGGCGTCGATGTCGAAGGTGACCTCGACCTGCGGCATGCCGCGCGGTGCCGGCTCGATTCCGGCCAGGTCAAACTTGGCCAGCGACTTGTTGAAGCGCGCCTGTTCGCGTTCACCCTGCAGCACGTGCACGGTAACCGCGTTCTGGTTGTCTTCGGCGGTGGAGAACACCTGCGAGGCCTTGGTCGGAATCGTGGTGTTCTTTTCGATCAGCTTGGTGAACACGCCGCCGAGGGTTTCGATGCCCAGCGAAAGCGGAGTCACGTCGAGCAGCAGCACATCCTTGACCGTACCGGACAGCACGCCACCCTGCACCGCGGCACCGATGGCGACCGCTTCGTCCGGATTGACGTCCTTGCGCGGCTCCTTGCCGAAGAAATCCTTGACCGCTTCCTGCACCTTGGGCATGCGCGTCTGGCCACCGACCAGGATCACTTCCGCGATATCGGACACCCTGAGTCCCGCATCGGAAAGCGCCGTGCGGCATGGATCGATGGTGCGCTTGATCAGGTCATCGACCAGCGATTCCAGCTTGGCCCGGGTCAGGCGCAGTTCCAGATGCACGCCCTCGTTGTTGACCTGGGTGATGAACGGCTCGTTGATGTCGGTCTGCTGGCGCGAGCTGAGTTCGATCTTGGCGCGCTCGGCAGCCGAGCGCACGCGCTGCAGCGGGATCGGGTTCTTGCGCAGATCAACGCCGTGCTGCTTTTCGAATTCGTCGATGATGTAATCGATGATGCGCTTGTCGAAATCCTCGCCACCGAGGAAGGTATCGCCATTGGTGGCCAATACCTCGAACTGCTTCTCGCCATCGACTTCGGCGATTTCAATGATCGAGATGTCGAAGGTACCGCCGCCGAGGTCGTAGACCGCGATCTTGCGATCGCCGCCCTTCTTGTCCAGGCCATAGGCCAGCGCCGCCGCGGTGGGCTCGTTGATGATGCGCTTGACCTCAAGACCGGCAATGCGCCCGGCATCCTTGGTCGCCTGGCGCTGGCTGTCGTTGAAGTAGGCAGGCACGGTGATGACCGCTTCGGTGACCGGCTCGCCGAGGAAATCCTCGGCCGTCTTCTTCATCTTCATCAGCACCTGTGCGGAAACTTCCGGCGGCGCCATCTTCTTGCCGTCGGCGGTTTCAACCCAGGCATCACCGTTGTCGTGCGCGATGATCTTGTACGGAACCAGGTCAAGATCCTTCTTGACTTCGGCATCGCTGAACTTGCGGCCGATCAGGCGCTTGACCGCGGAAAAGGTGTTCTTTGGGTTGGTGACGGCGCCGCGACGCGCCGTGGCGCCAACCAGCACTTCACCGTCCTTGAACGCCACCACGGATGGCGTGGTGCGGTCGCCTTCCGAATTCTCGATGACGCGCGCCGATCCACCATCCATGACCGACACGCAGGAATTGGTGGTACCGAGGTCAATACCGATGATCTTGCCCATTTGATTCTCTCTCCCAAATCATTCATTCGGCCATGCTGGCCACTGGCGCAGAAACTGGGGTTGGCATGGCGGAATTCAAGCGCGATTGCCGCGCAGGCGCCCAGCCCGACCCACGGTCCTATAAGGCTTGCGCGACATTGACCAAGGCCGGTCGCAACAGGCGCTCGTTCAACACATACCCTTTCTGCAGGACGGCAACCACGCTGTTGGGCGCGGCACCGTCCACTTCCACCATGGCCATGGCCTGATGGCGCTCCGGATCGAAGGCCTGACCGACGGGATCAACCGTCTCCAGGCCGTTTGCAGAGGTCACCCGCAGCAATTCCTTGAGGGTCAGCTCAACACCGGCCTGCAGGCCGCTGCGGTCATCCGCATTGACGGAAAGCCCGCGTTCGAGGTTGTCGATCACCGGCAACAGGGCCGCAAGCAAGCGCTCATTGGCAAACTTGCGCGCCTGCTCCAGATCGCGCTGCAGGCGCTTGCGCTGATTGTCGAGCTCGGCGCGTTCGCGCAACAGCAATTCGCGCATCTCGCCGAGCTTGGCTTCGTATTCCGCCATGAGCTGGTTCATGGCCTCATCGCCCGCGCCCACGCGCGAAGTATCCTGGCCTGCTTCGACCTCGGCATCGCCGCGATTGGGTTCCGTGTTTTGCATCATCCCTCCGCACAAGATTGGTGGCCGGCGGAGCCGTATCGAAAGGCTCCAGGCCGTCATTTCCAGACAGGTTTGATCGGCGCAGGATTCGCCCCCTGCCCAAAGCAGTCGCGTGACGCCTGCGCCCCGCCTCCGCTATGGGGTCGCTCCGCTCCGGTTCAAGGCTCCGGAGATCAGTTGGGCGGTGGTGGCAACCACGGGAATCACCCGCTCATAGGCCATGCGCGTGGGACCGATCACGCCCAGCACGCCGAGTACGCGATTGCCCACGCCATAGGGAGCCGTCACCAGCGAATAATTGTCGAGCGCGGCAAAGCCCGATTCCTCGCCAATGAACAGGCGTACGCCGTCGGCGCGCGAACAGCGTTCCAGCAACTGCAACAGATCACGCTTGCGCTGGAATGCCTCGAACAGGTCACGCAGGCGGTCGATTTCCGACAGCTCATGCACGCCCATCAGGTTGGTTTGCCCGGAAACCAGCACATCGCTGTCGCCGGGCACCTGGAACGATTGTTGGGCCACGTCCACCACGGCCAGCAGCAAGCGGTTCAGTCGCGCGCCTTCCTCGGTGATGTCACGCAACAGGCGGCGGCGGATCTCGTCCAGGCGCATGCCGGCGTAGTTGGCGTTGAGGAAATTGGCGGTCTGCTCCAGTTCGCTTGCCGAATAGGCGTGCTGGGTTTCAATGACGCGGTTCTGCACCTGGCCATCGGCGAAAACCAGGATCACCAGGATGCGGCCGGCATCCAGGGTGACGAAATCAATATGGCGGAACGGAAACTCCTCGTGCTT